>Ga0315281_10000946_pt1 | contig 41883 bp, 40 predicted proteins | sample YL17G07_0_MG_FD_204540 | JGI IMG/M metagenome (GOLD analysis project Ga0315281, IMG submission 204540) | Sediment microbial communities from Yellowstone Lake, YNP, Wyoming, USA - YL17G07_0 | ecosystem: Environmental > Aquatic > Freshwater > Lake > Sediment | place: USA: Wyoming | collected...
ACGACAAGGACAGGAAGCGGAGCCGCGGTGACGAATAATCATATGCGCATTCAGAAGCAGATGTTGAAAGACCGAAGATTGGCGAAACGGGTGAAACAGATTCACAACAAACTTGTTAGTGTATAGTGAAGGTCTGACCCTGATGCTGTGCTGATGCTGCCAGCAGAAAAACATATGCGAAGAATAGGAGAGCTATACCAGTGGTTGCACGGTCAATTACAGAAGTAATCAGAGAATTTGTAAGCCGTTTAAGAACGATGGGCATACCTGTTTCGAAAGCGGTCCTCTACGGTTCCTGGGCCTCGGGCCTCCCCTGCGAGCATAGCGATATAGACGTCGCCATTGTCTCACCACATTTCGGAAAGGATAGGCTATCGGAAGGACAACTTCTTCTAAAGCAATCATGGAGAATAGACCCGCGCCTGGAGCCCATTCCTCTTTCGGACAAAGAGTTTGAGAGAAAAGATTGGATACCTTTAATTTTTGAAATCAAGACCAAGGGGAAAGAAGTCAAAATTGACTAGAGGTGAGCGCACCGTTCATATAATGAGTCAAAATGCAGATGGCTGACGGCAATTTAGTATATTCATTACGTACCACCTCGAAAGATGATATGAGAGGGCCAGCGTAGCTCAACAGGTAGAGCAGCGCATTCGTATTCCTTCCTGAGCAGTATCCTTAACTTATTCAAATCCAATTTATTATGTTCATCCCGATAGAGATGTGTTAGAACTTCTTGTCGTTTATATGCTCGTTTTTTTTGGCCCTTTCTTTTGGGCAAAGCGCTTCTCCTTCATTCTGAATTATGCTAAGATAATCTGTCGAGAGTCGAGGGCGCAAGTTTAGCTTCGTGGTGTATAATCCACCCAGGCGGATTGTGAGCGCCACCATGAATTATTTCATCGGTAAATATTCCTACCCATTTTTACTTTTTGGTATCACTTCATCCTTGTATCTTCTTACCTCAAATAATGCTCTAACATCCCACATAGACGAATTGAAGAAAGATCACACGCGCTTTATAGTGTCTCCAGATGCAGAGGGAAAGATCGGAAAATTTGCTATTGAAGTCAAGATCGAAAATGAACCTGACCCGCAAAAGGCCCAAAAGATCAAGAGTATTGTTACTGAAGCTGTAGATGAGAGCTTTAATCGACTCCTCCTTGGGGATCGCTTATCTAAACCGGAGAAGGCAGATTCGCTGTTGCTTATTAGGATGGTAGAATCCGAAAAGATATTTAAATTTGCGCGATTGCACTGCATCAGTTATGGCTACGCTCGGCTTTTTATTGATCTGATTGATCAAAAAACCAGAGCGACCATCTTCTCCGGGGTTTCCGAGGGTTTTGAAAGCAAATCGGACACTTTTTTTCTTGATTACTGGTTGAGGAAGAAGCTGTTAAAAAAGGCAATCGAGCAGGCTGTAGAGAAGACAGCGGTAAAGCTTAAAAGCATAACGCAGGGGCAGCCCCCTGAAGTGGATATGACAAAGCCGCTCTTTGTAGAGAAGAAACTGGCGGTTCTCCCATTCGGCGAAACCTCTCCCGAAGCCCAAAAGGAGGGCATGGGCAAACTCGTTTCCAACATGATGACCACAGCGATGGGGCCGATGAGGACATTCATCGTTCTGGAGCGGCTTCAGGTAGAGAAGGCAATCGAAGAATTAAACTTCGGACAGTCTGGCTACTTGGAGGACGAGTCGGCAAAGAAAATCGGTAAGCTACTAGGGGCCGACTTCCTGATTGTAGGAAATGTCGGAGCAAAAGGGAATGCTGTGGAGGTGGATTCCCGACTAGTTGATATAGAAACTGGGCAGGTGCTTGCAACAGCCGGGGAGACTGTCGCAAACCCAGCAGCCCTCCGGTCGGCAGCGGGACGGATGGCATCGCGCTTAACAACAGATTATCTCAAGGGACCAGCAAGGAGGTGGTGATATGAAGATTTTTATCCTAATGGTGCTTTTAATAGGTATTGCTTGCGTTTGTTGCGGCTGTAGAATACACCAAGCGTTTATTCTGCCTATGGGCATACGTTCCTCGACACAACAGATGCTTGTCGCAGAGGCAACAAAGGAAGCATTCAAAACGATGGACCTTACGGATCTTCAGGGGAAGAAGGTTTATCTAGATGTCAATACGCTCTCTCAGAGAAATAGCGATGAGAGCCCCGAGGAAACCTATATAAGTTCGCACTTAGGAAATGAGCTGTTGAAGGTAGGTGCAGTAGTAGTGCAGGAGGAGACCGCAGCTGATGTGGCGCTAATTGTGAACGCAACTGCCGGAGCTGATTTTGTTTACAAGGAAATACCGATAATTCTCTTTACGTATCTCACCAAAGGTTGCGTAAGTTACAAGGCCATACTTTATAAGCTGCCGGAACGAAAAATACTTTCGATGAAGGAAGGCAAAGACGAACAGGAATACAAGGAAACTTATGTTCTTGGATTCATCGGCCCATTCCATTGATCTAATCAGGCTGAATGCATTATAACTATACGCTACATGACATGAAACACGCGTGGATAGATCGGCAATCATCCCCGTCACCCAAGCCATGAGGCTCCCAAGGGTGGGGCATAGTAGTATATACGGCAGAAGATAATCACTCTCACACCTACGGAGTACTTGAAGGAGGGGGTATGAAAAGTAGAATTATCTCTGGAGCAATTGTATCCTGCATTTTAGAGCTTCTCTCCAATTCAGTTCTTTACGCGCAGCTTGCCAATTCCCCTTGGCCGATGTTTCATGCGAATGCGCAGCACGTAGGCCAGAGTGAATACGGAGGATATTCTTGAGGGAATAATGAACTATAGCATTTTTGATTTGGCCCAAAATTTACCTCTCTATGTAAAGGGGACAGGCAGGTGGATTTACGATCTGTGCGGCGACAGGCATACAGAGGCCACGCTTGAGATCGATGACGAGAAAAACAGCCTGCTGTATAGTAGCGGAGCGGTAACGGCTAAGAGTTTGCCCACACCGTTAACTGGGTCAATGCAGCTTTCCTTATTGAACCTGAGTTGCCTGCCAAAGGGGCTCCTGAGAAAACACCAGTTGCGGAAGCGCAGGAGTAAGAAAAGTTTTCAACCTTCTGATTGCAAGGGGGCTAAGCTATCATGCTGATTGCTTTCTTGCACGATTACTCTAATATTGTAGCTCCTTATGTGGCTACTGCATACGCTTTAATCGCCGTGGCTATGGTAACGTTGATTATTGGTTTTATAAGCCGCGGGCGTGTTTTTCTTCGTTATACCCCCGGCGTCTTGTATGTTTTGTTGAGCGCTGCCCTGTTTTCTCCAAGAATCTCGCAGCGCTATTGGCCCTTTATTTTTCTTCTTATCGGGGTCGCCCTTCTCTATCACTTTATCCTGCAAACTAGGGATCGGGAGGAACCCGGCGAAATACGGTATGGTTCACCGCGTGCTTCGCTGATCTACGTGATTGCTACGGTAGCGGTTTTAGCGGTCTTTCTGTTTTACAGGCTGGGAGAGTTTACAGGCTGGATGATCGGTTGGGAGTGGTCGGTCTCACGAGATTTTGGCGATATGTATTTAAAGGAACAAAGCATTCGCTCTCACATGTTTGACTGCCTCCTGTGGCAGGTGGGGTTGATCACCGGGTCACATCTGACCCTGCTCTATGGTGCTCTCACTTATGCCCTGTTGCATGTTGCGGGCTTTTCGGCATGGACGCTTCGATTTCCGAGTGTGATTTACAGCCTTCTTAGTGTAGTGATGGTCTATGTCATCGGCCGGCGATTCTTTTGCCCTCTGATAGGCGCTATAGCGGCTGTGCTGTTGGCATGGAATTCAAATTTCCTCCTGTATGCACGTTACGCCTGTTCCCCGGCGGCGACCTTGTTTGGCATTCTGCTTGCAATCTTTTGCACCTGGTTGTTTCTGGACAGTGATAAACCCTCGTGGTGGATGGGCCCTGTGTGCGGTCTGTCGCTTTGTCTGGCGACTTTGCAGTATGCACCCGGCCGGATCGGAGTGCTTATTCTGCTGGGATTAATTCTGCTGATGGTCATCTGGCAGTGGCGGCGCCTCTGGTGGAGGCGGGCGCTTGGAGTGGCGTTGATCCTGCTCATTGCGTCGGAATTTTTCCATTTCCAAAAAAGCTACAATTATGACCGCTTTTATTATTACGGCGGGGCGGAGCAATTCCTCGCTATGCGTCATTACCCTTATTGGATCGAGCGTTACCTGGGTCGCGCAGTGCAGGCAGGGGATATGACATTATCTGACAATTTCATAATGCTTTGCAACGTGCTTCGAGGCACAATCCCTGAATATCTCTGGTTCTTAGCGCCACATATCGATGTGACTTCCGAAATGGTGTTAGGCAGAGAACCTCCCTGGAACCCGCTTTATTACGCGCCGCTTCTTCCTTTTATTGTCTGGGGATTTATCTATTCCCTCCTCCGTGTGCGACGCTCCTGGCGCCATGGTTTCCTCATAGCATGGTTTATTCTCTACACCCCCCCTTTACTGCTGTGCAGTCAGGTAAATTCCCATCGCATCCAGCTTCTTGTGATCCCGCTAATGCTGTGGGCGGCATTCGGGGTTCAGGAGGCGGCGCAGCTCATGAAGCAGGCACGGGTGCCGCAAGTCATGCAGCATTCATTCGCTCTCTTCCTGACTCTCTTAATGATATACGCATGTGTCATAATCTTTTTCTATCGGGATATCCCCCGGAGCGATGTTCGGGAGGCCCTCTCCGAAGAGATTGCGACAATTTCCGGGCCGGTTGTTGTCGGCGCAAAATTACAAATGCCTAGCGCAGTTGCCTCTTTAATTAATCTGGAATTGCTTGAGCGAACACGACTGGATCCCGAAGGTGATCATTCCACACTTCTGGAGCAGATAGACGGACAGATCGAGAGGGCTGTTGAGGAAGGGAAGCTTCGCGAGGGGCCTGTTCCTGAGTCTTATCTGGACAGCCTCGAGGAGATTCTCGAAACATCGAGTCTTATCCTGGCCCCAAAGAGTAAGTTCGAAGCGTTGGGGCGTGCGCTTCAACAGCGCGGTCATAAGATGATTGCTCGACAGAGGAGAGGGTTTGCATACCTGCTGTTCCCCAGGGGGGAATTTGTAGAATGAATATCCGAAAATAGAGAAGCACCTATAGTCTGGCCGTCAGGATCCCCGCAACCATGAAAGGGGAAGCTATTACGTTCTATACGGCTGCCATAGATGCGGGCAAGATACCGCCTATAAAGAGATTGTCTGGGCTGACGCCTAGCACCTCATACGTCATCATGATGGATAAGAAGACGGTGATGATTGGTGGATAGGGTGTTTAACAAAATCGGGATATCGTAAACAAATAATGAGGGTGAGTAGTGTGGTTTTGGAGGGAAGTGTGAGCTGAGTACCAGGGGTAGACAAACTCCCCGGCGAGACAGAACGAATGGGATAACCCAAGCCATGACACCCCTAGTCACCGCCCCGAGTAATATACGGCATGGTGATTCACGCTCTCACACTCTATCATGGAGGTGGGATGGACAAGGGTACTGGAAAAGGAGAAGGCATGAAAAATATGATTATTCTTACGGTTATATTTATAGTTACGCTATTCTGTGAAGTAAATACATGTGGTGCAGAGATCAATTGGAAAGTTAGCGGTAAGGAATGGAAAGAAGCAGATTTATCATTTAAGGCCGGATATTTAATGGGACTTACTGATGGGTCTACTATCATGGCTATCACGGCTTTCAGTGAGACAAAGAACCGCGCAGACAGTGACTTTGAGCATACTAAGTTATTAATGGAGAAGTTGAGTAAAGTGTTTCCAAGCAAAATTACAATAAAGCAAGAAGCAGAAATGCTAGATAAGTTCTATGCTGATTACAGGAATATTTATATACCAGCTGTATTAGCTTTAATGGCTATAAAGAGAGAATTACAAGGGCAAAGTAAGGAAGATATAGAAAAGCACTTACTAGAACTAAGGAAACACCATGCTACGGGTATAGATATTGAAGGTACAACTACTAAGTGATAACACTCAAAGGTAATAGAGAAGTCTTGTCCTGGCGCAAGTGTGTAAGCAGTTTTAAGTGGTAGAGCATCAGAACAGGCTAAATCGGCAATCAGGGCAGGGAATCAGAGAAAAGATCGGGGCGTATAGGTGAGATAAGGGGGTCAGATTATGGATAAGATATTCAAGGTGGCGGTACTCATCTTCCTGATGGGCTATTTCGCGGTGATTTACAATCAGACTCAACGCAAGGGGGTAGAAGTAGGGAGATATCAGTTATGTGCTAGAACATATCAAACAAGCTATAGCAACCCCGATGGTCAGGCGAGCGAAAAGCAGACTCCAGCGTTTTTAAAAATTGATACGGCAACTGGGAGGACATGGATGCATACGTCCCTAATCACCATCTCGAAAGTGGGAGATAAGTTCCAAGCTTGTGATTGGTGGGAAGAAATTACAGGGGAGATAAAGGAAAGAAAAATGCCACCAGAGTCAAAAGCGGTTTTTAGTCAATGAGTGATGATTTTATGGAATCCTTACTAGGGGGGTGCTTTCCCCCCAAGGGATAGGTGCTAATCATAAAAGGATTCTTCCGCTCCCTGCCACAGGATGGAAAACGGGACGAATGACATATCAATTAGTGCGCAATTGTGCGCTTGTGGCTGGCTTAATGAGTTTGATCAGATTTTACGCGGGGACTAAGGAGAGTTATTAAGGGGGAGAAGGGGGAGATACTGTCGAAGATCAGGAGCCGCGGCATCCATCATTCGATCATCTTCGTTGAGGACCGCAAGCCTGATTGGTGGTTCTATGGGGCGGTGTTCACGCTGGATTCGCCATTTTTGGACTCGGACATCATCGCCGCGAAGGACCTGGGGCCGCAGGAGAACCTGAAAGTGATCAGAGCCTTTCCCGGGAGGAGCCTCTTCCGGGTGAACGTGGGGCGCCGGGAGATACGGAGCTATGGATGAGCGGCGCGCTCGGATATTCGCGCGAGGGAATCTCCTCGCCGCGCTCAAGCCGATGGGGGGAGCGCGCCGCTTTTCCTCTTTCCCATGGCGATTGCGGTTCAAAGGGGAGGGGCAGGCGATCTGCGTAGTTGATGGCCGCCGTCATCGGATCGGGGAATTATCCAAGGCGGATTTCAAATAGGCGGGCGCCCGAGGTCCTGTGGTGAGGGAGGTGTGACGATACGGATATGAAGAAGATATATCCCCGGGCGGTTCAAGTTGCCATCGTGGCGGTGTGTTTTCTATTCTCCTTTGCGTTCTACGATTTCGTCCCGAAAGGCATGATCAACGATGAGGCCGTCGAGCTCCTCCAGGCGCTCTATCTCCCGCGGGACGGATTTTACTACTTTGCGCCTCACTATCTGCCCTATCCGGGGTTCGTGCAGGTCCACGAGATAGAATCGCTCGTGCCGTACGTGAACCTTCTCATCTTCCACATATTCGGTGAGGATCTGCTGTATATCCACCTCTTCTACGCCCTCTGCTATTGCGTCGCGTGCTATGTATTCTTTTGCCTGGTCAGGGGAGCTTTCGGCAGCGAGACATGGGGGTGGATGGGCGCTCTCATCCTCGGGGGATCTTCCTATCCCGCGTTTTACAGCCGCGTGCTCACCAGGAACGGCATCTCATTGCTCTGGGCTGTGGTGATCCTGTGGCTGCTATGGAAGGTGGTGGGCGGAGCATCGGCGAAAATAAAACGGGCCCTCTATCTCCTCTATATCCCCGTCATTCTGGTACTCTCCATTTTGACATATACCTCTTTCAAATTTATCGCGGCCGCCGTTTACCTCTCACTCATCACCCGGTGCCTCGCAGCACCGAGGCGAAAGGATCTGGGATACGCGATGTCGAGTGCCGCGGTCACACTCCTGCTCATCGTCCTGCTCGTCGTGCTGAGCGGCACCTCCGTCCGACCGGTCATCTTCAGGGGGGCGTATGTCCTTGGGAAGAGCTTTGAGATCGGGGGATATCTCAGGCACGTCGGTTCCTCATTTCTCCTTCCCGTGTTCTTCAAGTCGGGTGGCGATTTCATGAGCGATATGACGCACGATGTGTTTGACCGGCAGATGCTATCGTTCATCATCGCACCCTTCTTCATCCTCGGCCTGTGGGAGTGTACGATGAGGTGGCGGGTGGAATTCGGGTTCGCGCCATTCGTGCTCACCCTGTGGTTGTGGGGAGTGTTCATTCTCGGCGCAGGCGGCCCCAGCCTCAAACACCAGTACGCCCTGTTCCCGCTCGTGGTGTTCATCTCTCTCTGCGGGATACAGTGGGCGTACAGGCGGGCGTCGCGGGTCGTGAACAGGGCTGTGATCGCGGTTGCGGTCGCAGCGCTCCTCTGTATTTTCCTTGCCAGCGAAGCGAGGCACCTGTTCAGAACGATCCCGGCGGACGGGAGGCTCCACTGGGAAACGGTCCGGCCAAGAGCTGTTGCGGAGGAGGCCCTCCGGTGCTCTCGCTCAGCATTTAAAGTTTATATAGTTGGATGTATGCAAATAGATGCGATGCGATTCTACACCCGGCGGGAACCGAAGGTGCGGGTCATCAGGGATCAGAGAGAGATGGACCCCGAGCTCAAGTCGGACCTCGTGAGAGGGGATCCCGTGGCGATCGTGGTGGAGGGGGATGGGCTCCCCGATTTTATGGCTGCCGCGCCTCCACTCGCCTCTTGTTTCGAGAAGCGCTCGCGGAGGGTGTCTCAGTTGTCCGTTGTAACGTATCTCTCGCGCGCTGAATGCGGCAAGGCGCTGGGAGCCAAAAGCGAAGTCACCGCAGGTGAGACCGCTCCACGCAAAAGGTTGGGAATGTTCTCAGCACAGGCAGTTCCTGTCTCAGCGAAGGGGATGCCCCCTTCGAAAACGCCGAGGGTTATCCGCGCAGAGGGGAAAGAGGCACTGATACTCGCTGGAGGATGGGGAGGAGAACCAGGGCGGTACAACGAGCCTCGGGGGATCGCCCTTGATAGTAAGGGCAACGTATACGTGGCCGATTTCCGGAACTACCGGATACAGAGATTCGATCGTCTGGGCAAGTTTGTCACCGCCTGGGGCGAAGCAGGGGAACGCCCCGGCCAGTTCAAAGATCCGTGCGGTGTGGCGGTGGGGATGGATGGGCGGGTGTACGTAGCTGACACGTTCAACAATCGCGTCCAGGTGTTTGATGGGAACGGGAAATATATTTTGCATTTCGAGGGGGGATTCTACGCCCCGCGCGGCATCGCGGTGGACGGGAGCGGAAGGATCTGGGTTACGGACAGCGGGAATGGGGTGGTGAAGCTGTTCTCCTCGAAAGGGGAACAGCTCAAGCTGATCGGGAAGAGGGGCCAGGGGAAGGGAGAGTTCGACGGTCCGAACAGCGTTGCCATAGACTCAAAAGGGAGGGTGTACGTGGCCGACTCAGGAAATAGGCGGGTGCAGATCCTCGATGGGGAAGGCAACTACGTGAGCGAGTTCAAGGTTGACGGCTGGCAGCAGGGCGTGTTCAACGAGCCGTATCTGGATGTTGACGAGCGCGGTGACATATACCTCACCGACCCGCCGGGCAATCGCGTCCTCAAGTATTCGCAAAAGCGGAAACTCCTTGGGGTGCTAAAGCCGATGGAGGGGTCGGAGCCGCTCCTCTCGTTCCCCATGGGGATAGCGGTTGAGAAGACAGGAGAAGCAGTGTATGTGGTGGACTGCCAGCACCACAGGATATGGAAGACGTCGAAGAAGGATTTCAGGTGAGCATTATGGAAGCCGGCGGCACAGAGAATGTAGCTGCGCGGCGGTTCGGGCGCAAGCGGGCGATGAGAGTGTTGCATCCCAAAGCGGGGTAGTAGGGGGAGCTTTACCCCCAAGCCGGGGGTTGTTTCAGAGTAACATCTTTCCGCCCCCTGTCATGATGCAAAGTATAGGCCTCTTGGGCAGGGTAAATAGGTTTTATCATTTTCAATATGTTTAGTAGGCTCAAGTGGCGGAGCGTCAACGCATAAGCGGCAGTTCTTTATTATGGAGGGGTTATGAAACCCAGAGTACTTGCCGGAGCAATTGTATCCTGCCTTTTGAGTCTTCTCTCCAATTCAATTCTTTACGCGCAGCCTGCCGATAGCCCCTGGCCGATGTTCCATCGGGATGTAAGAAACACCGGACAGAGCGATCAACTCGCGTCGCAGGATGGCAGGCTGCTCTGGAGCTACGGTACGAACGGCGACGTCACCGCATCTCCCGTGGTTGCGGCAGATGGCGCGGCCTATTTCGGCGCTGGCATCGGCGACAACAATATCTACGCCCTCTCTTTCGGAGGCGATCTGCTGTGGAGTTACGCAACGGGCAACGGTGTGCAGGGGTCATGTTCACTGAGCTCGAGCGACGCCATCTACTGCGGGTCGTCGGACAACCGCTTCTGCGCACTCACCACCGATGGAGATTTCATATGGAGCTATGTGACGGGTGGCCCGAACATCAGTTCTCCCTCAGAGGGCACCGACGGAACAATCTACCTCGGATCGAGTGACAATCGTTTTTATGCGGTTTCCAGCGCAGGCGGCCTGAGCTGGAGCTATGAGACCGGCGCTGAGATACACGGGTGTGCGGGCCTCGGCGCTCAGGGAGATATTTTCATCGGCGCTCTTGATCATCGGATCTATAGCATGAGAAGCACAGGTTCGCTGTCGTGGAGCTATCGCTTTGATGAATTCCTTGTTGAAGGATTGCAAGGAGGAGTGGTTATAGGCTCCGATGGCGCACTTTATTTCGGGACCAGAAGTATTGTGACCGCCCTTTACGCGATGGAGAGCAACGGTACTCTACGGTGGACCTTTTACACCGAGGATATCTATGGGACACCGGCGCTTTCAAATGGAGGGACGATCTACTTCGGCTCGATCGACAATGAGATATTCGCTTTAAACAGCAACGGTTCAGCGCAATGGAGCTATTTCACAGGCGCAGACGTGCGCAACGGGATTGCAGCGATTGGAAGCGACGGGACGGTCTATGCCTCATCAAAGGATGGAAGCTGCTACGCGATGGATTCGTGCGGTACGCTGAAATGGAGCTACCATATCGGCGACAGCGAGTGCGCCCCATCGGTCGGTTACTCGGGAACACTATATGTGGGATCGCTCGACAATGTGATGTATGCCTTTGAGGGCCCTCCGACAATCACACCAACGCCGACGATCACGCCGACTGAGACCCCTACTGCAACTGCTACCCCAACAGCAACAATAACCCCGTGTTGTGCTTCCACATATACCCCTACGCCGACTCCCACTCCTGCCTTGGAAATAGAGCCGGGGCCGCTGATAACAGGTCAGCCTTTCACGCTTGGCATCGCATTGAATGAGAATATCACCAGGCCGTTTGATTACTATCTGTTCGCCGAAACCCCAGCCGGGGTCTACACGATCTATCTGAACGGCTCGGTCAAGAAGGGGATCACCCCGCTCTACAGGAACGTGCCGAAGCGCTCTGCGCCATTTTACACTACAGTTCGCCTGGCTATTAGAATCCCTGCATCCATGAAGGGGAAACAGATAACTTTCTACACCGCCGTTATCGAAGCTGGGAAGATGCCGCCGGTACGGAACCTAGGCGAGCTGCGCCCTGATAGTCTCTATGTGATTATGATGGATAAGAAAACGGCGACGGTGGGGCCGTGAAGCATGGGGTATGCCCAAGCCATAGCTTCATCGAGGGGGTAGACGGTGTATATAAAGCCCCCCAAGTGATGCAATCTTTAACTCAGACACTATGGGGGGAATGGACAAGGAAACGCTAGGAGATACACACGATGGATAAATACCTATGGAGGATATTTTTGCTTGTTGGAGGGATTATGTTATTTTATGTGTTCTACAGAGAAGAATGGCTCCCATCTCCTGAGAGCCATCGCTATGTCGTCCGTACAACTTTGGTCGTGACAACATGCACTATTCTACTTATCTGGCGGGCGTTAATCGAGAGAGCCAAGAAAAAGAAGAGCCAAGAAAAAGCGACAGCATCAAACACCACTAGTGATAATACTCAAAGGTGATAGAGAACTCTCGCTATAGCGCAAATGGTGAAGCCGTTATTGATGCGATATGCCCAAAAGATTTGATCGTAGTGATATCGCAGGGGAATTAAGAAGCAAGAGGGGAGGGCTAGGTCATGAAGAGACTTGTGGTGGTGGCGATAGTACTGCTCATGACGGTAGGTTTGAGCAGGGCAAGTTTGGCACAGAGCATAAATGGCGAGGATTGGGCTACATTGGGCAGGTGCGGTAAGGTAGGCCATAACATCAAAATTTGGATTGTCAATGCGTATGTAATAGGATTTGCTAAAGCTAGCTCTCTGGGTGCCGGGTTAATTTCATTTGATAGAGTATTAAAAAGTATTTCTTTCGATGCCAAGGTTCCTACTCCACATACTACCCCTATTTTTAAAGTGGAAACACTGTATAAAGGGATAATGGATATTTGGTTACCGCCTTTTAATACCGCAGATGAATATGTCAAAGCCCTAGACCAATTCTACTCTGATTATAAAAACTCAAAGATACAATTTGAAGATGCCTTGAGGATAATTTCTGCGCAAGTACGTGGGAGGGATAAGGATGAAATAGATAAATTATTACAATCTGCAAGGAAACAAGGAACCGCAGATGGTATATCTAGCAAATAATAGGGGCGTAAAGACGAGATAAAACAGCGGACTTAGATAATGACGAGACGAAAACGTTTGCATCTAACACTAACACAAGGATGAAACATAATGACGGCAGGCCCCTGCCAGGGGGGTGCTTTCCCCCCAAGGGCAGGGGTGCGAGCTGTAAAAGGATTCTTCCACTCCCTGCCACAGGATAAAAAACTAGGGGACGAATTTCACGCGGGGGCTAAGGAGAGTGGTTAAGGAGGAGGGAGTATGAGAATAAAGTATAAAGCTGTGTTCTTAGTCTTGACTTGCCTCATATTGACTTCTTGTACCACATCTAGGTTTGCTTTAACCGGTAAACAGTATCCACCTTATAGCGGTGTGGTTAGGGTTCTTAATGAAGCTCCCCCGGATTTGAAATATGAGGAAATAGGTTGGGTGAGTGGGGGGCCTAACGGTGTGCCTCGCAACACATGGCCAGACCTAATTGCTGTAATGCAAAAGAAGGCGGCGCAGTACGGAGCTAATGCAATAATCATTCAGAGCATGGAAAAAGATAAAAACCTTGCTATCACACAATTTAAGGAATTATTGGGTAAAGCTATAAGGATACCAGAGTGAATTGTTAAGCAGGACAGAACGAAGCTCACAGCCGAGATAAAGAGCATGGTTAAGTGACAACAGACATTCACGTCAATAGAGGTTGACAGTGGCAACGAAGGTTGACGCCGGAGGCTAGGATGGACAAAAGGTACTGAGGATAGGAGTTCTAGTGCATACCGCAGATATGAGGGGGCATTTATGAAATGGATTATCTTGCTTGTTATTCCGTTGTTGGTAGCTGGCTGCGCCTCTCTTGATACGATGAAATTGAGCGAGGCTATGAATAAACAGGAAGTACAAGCATTATTTGGGAAACCTAATCGCACACATTTTAATAGGGTAGGAGGTAACAGTGTCGAGGTATGGGATTACACCAGAAGTGATCAAATCCATGGCGGTGCCAAAGAAGTCAGACTATGGTTTCTAAATGATAAACTCAAAATATGGCAATCCGAGGAATGGTGGGATTTGGTGAATACGCCCAAGCTAAGAATCCCACCTGATTTTGAATCCCCTAACGCACCCGATTTTATACTGGAGATTAGAAAAAAAGACATGGGTAAAAACCCTAGTGATAATACTCAAAGGTGATAGAGAACTCTCGCTATAGCGCAAATATGAAAGCCGTTTTTGATGCTATAGGCTTAAAACCCCTTATTTTACTGGTGATGCAGAAGATTCAGGGGAAAGATCGGGGTGTATAGGGATGATGGCATGAGCAAAGGGCCGGGCGAGTGGCAAAGGCTGAAGCTGGAGCGATAGAAGGTAGAAGGAGGAGAAATGCCATTCAAGGAAATTAGGATACGTGATTTTCTTTCTGATTCTTCCGATGAGGACCGTCTTCCTCCACACAAGAATGGTGGTAAACCAAAAGGCAAGATTGGTTGCCTTGGTGTAATTGGGATACTGTTAGGAATAGGTCTCATATTCTCACTCATAAATTCCATCCATGAGAACATACCGTCCGTGAAGGAAAAAAAGCAAAAAGAAATGCGAGAGGAGCGACAAGCAAAGATCAAAATTCCGAAGGATTACGCAGCACTGCCCCGCATATCAGTGGTACAATATCAATCCGAGCAGGAGAATGAGCAGGAAATACAAGTCCAAGATACCGACAGTGATCAAAGTGAGGAGATGATGAAATTGAATGCCGATGATGATTATTCTATGTTGGTCAATGCTCTTTTAAAAGACGCTCTTGGACTACTTCCTGATAATTTAAAATCAAAGATAGCACCAGACAATAATCTCAATTTAATAATTGATAGTGCTATTAAGAATACTCCTTCGATGGCAGTAGATGATTATTCAATCAATCCGGACGTTTTGGGATCTCAAGTTGCTTGCATCATCCAAGATATATATGGCGGGACAAATTTGAGTAATGTGGCTATCCCGCAAGTGGTATACCTTAAAGATTTCCATGATGGCGATGCTATCCAGAATATGCTCGCTAAAGAAAAAGCTGAACTCGGCGAATCATCGAATCTTCCAAGGGATCAGTACAGTGCATGCCTTTATCTATTGCTCAATCAATGGCTGATAATCATTCAAAAATCAGGGATTGAGATTACTAATTTACCCATTGAGGGCATTTATCTCAGAGATTCAAATATGGAATTGTATCTTTATGAAGGAGCATAAACTATGAAAAAGGGATTATTCTTGTGGTTGCTAATTAGTCTATTGTCTCTCACTTTAATACCGATTAATGTTTTCTCCAAAGGACGTAGCGGTGGCGGCTATTATTCAGGAGGGCACGGTTCGAGTCACAAAGGTGGCCATTATGTGCGACCATCAACAGGGAATCATTATGGCAGTCGTAGTTCATATAGATCATCCACTAGATCGTACCATAGTGGTAGACATAGCAGAGGTTACAGTAGCAACCGCAGGAGCTATTCGCATAGAGCAAAATCGCATCCCCGGTATAGCTCCTCCCTAAGTTTCCATGGGAGTGTAAGCAGAAATGGCCGAGGCCGCATAGTGAGATCAGAATCTGCCAAAGAATCATTTTTAAAAAGCCACGGGTACAAAAATGTCCCTCATGGATACCAAGTTGATCATATCCTCCCGCTATACGCAGGTGGGAGTGATACCCCATCTAATATGCAGCTTATATCCACCGAACAGCATAAAGCTAAGACAAAATCAGATTATAAAATGTACGGTCGCTAAGGTGCTCACAGCCTCATCCCTCTGACATAAGATCGGTAACATAGGCCGGCGGAATTATAAAAGCGGGAATTTCTAGATATGGCAATTTTCAAGAAAAACGGCAACTGGTACATAGATTACTATTGCGACCTGGTAAGATTCAGGCAGAAGATAGGGCCGAGCAAGAAGTAGGCGGAGCAGGCGCTTGCCATACGCAAGGCGGAGATATTGCAGGGCAGGTTTGATATGTGTAAATAGCGAATAGCTCTTCGGCGAACTGAATAAAAAGCCGAAGAGAGTGCGGCAGTTCCCAGCGGGAGGAAAAGTATATTTGTAACGGTGTGCCCCTATATTTGATACTATTGCTTTAAACTTCCACCTTTTGACTTTCAACTGTTTTAGGGGCCAGCGTAGCTCAATCGGTAGAGCAGCGCATTCGTAATGCGCAGGTTATCGGTTCGATTCCGATCGCTGGCTCCAATACTGCAGGGATAAGGGATTAGAGATAAGGGATAAGGGAAAAAAGATAAAGGGGCGGCCTGAGGGCCGCCTTTTTTATGGGGCGGGTGACGAGCTATTGTTTCAGAATTTGCGGCGCTGGTTGGATGAGAGAATGCCGAACTCCTTCCGATACTTGGTAACCGTGCGCCGGGCGAGGGTGAGCCCCTTTTCCTTCAGCTTTTCTATTATTTGCTGGTCACTCAGCGGGTTCTTTGGGTCTTCCTGGCCGATCATCTGCTGGATCATTTTTTTAATGTTGCTGATTGCGACACTCCCGCCGCCATCTGACTCGATACCCGCGCTGAAGAAATACTTCATGTCAAAGAGGCCGTGGGGGGTCTGAATATACTTGCTGGCGATTGCGCGGCTGACTGTTGATTCGTGAATTCCCAGCGAATCTGCAACCTGCTGGAGCGTGAGTGGCTTGAGGCGGGGAATGCCCTCATCAAAGAATTCTCGCTGCTTCTTCACGATTTCCGAGGCGATATTGTAGATTGTCTGCTGGCGCTGCCTGATGTTGCGCAGCAGCCATTGTCCTCCCTTGATCTTTTCCCGTATGTATGATTTTGTGCCCTTGTCGGCACCGGGATTCAACACCATCTGCCTGTAGAGGTTGCTGATGCGGAGGTGGGGGATACGGTCGTCATTGAGAATGACGTTGTAGTCCGCACCCTCTTTTTCGACAAAGACATCAGGGGTGATGTATTGGGAGAGCTCGCTTGAGAAGGTCCTCCCCGGCTTGGGATCCAGAGTCTCGATGAGCTCAGCCGCTTTTTGAACCTGCAGCGGAGACACTTTGAGCGCCTGAGCAATCTGGCGGTACTTCCTCGCGCCGAGCTCATCGAGGTGGCGCTCGACGATTCTATATGCCAGGCTGTCTTTTTTCGCCAGGCGCCCGAGTTGGATGAGCAGGCACTCTCGGAGATCCCGAGCGCCGACGCCCACGGGGCTGAGCGTCTGGATGAGCGCCAGCATGCGCGCAACCTCGTCTACGGTGACCTTGAGATGTTGCGCGATGTCCTCAATGCCGCCGCGGAGGTAGCCGTTATCGTCTATGTTCCCGAGGAGCGCTTCGCAGATCTTTTTCTGTTTCTCGTCGAGGAGGGCGAGCCCGAGCTGGTTCAGGAGATTTTCCTGGAGGGTTTCCGGCTTCACCACCGATGATTCAAGGAAGCGCCGCTTCTCCTCATCTTCCTCGGAATACTTGCGGTAGCTACCGCTCTGCCGGAAATATTCCTTCCACTCATCGTCAATCTTCAGGAGCCTGTTGAACTCCTCCTCAAAGTTGAGCTCGCCGGCCTCATCCCGCGTTGAGTCCTCCGCTTCTTCTGATTCTTGCTGTGGTTCAGTCTCCTGCGTCTCTTCCTGCTCCTCTTCCTGGAGGAGATCTTCTTCCAGGACGGGATTCTGCGCCATCTCCTGCCGGATGGTCTGCTGGAGGAGCGGGAGCGGGAGCAGCAGCAACTTGATCGCCTGCTGCATCTGGGGGGAGAGAATGAGTTTCTGTGTCTGCCGCTGAACCTGCTCGAAACGGAGCATCATAGTTTTTTATCTCCGGCTAAAAAATACTATCTTTGAATTGGCCAGTCAACAGGATATTCCCTGGACTTTCCCCAACTTTATTTAAAAGGCAGTTCTCACCACGAAGAGCACGAAGAAAGACCAAGTTAATCAGCCTATTCCTCTATCTTCGTGACCTTCGTGTCCTTCGTGGTAGAAAACGATAATGCAGTTATGAAGAATCTTAACACTAACTCACCCAATATGTTACAAAAGGGGACGGAGAAATAACGGGGAATGTCCTGGATATTCCCCCACGAGGTGATGGGGATAGTGCAAAAATGTATTGCAGCCCTGAGGCGATATGTTATCCTATTATAAGCCGCCGGGGTTGGAGGCTTTTATTTCAATTATATCGATGCAACTCCACAAAGTATCTTGCCGTGGTGGCGTGCTGTTGATCGCAGTCACCCTTTCCTCGATGGTGTTCTCCAATGGAGCGGAATCGGCCCCGTTTAAGAAGCCGTGCCATTGGACGTACATCGTCATCCACCACAGCGCTACCCGCCAGGGGAACGCCGAGATCATGAATCGATACCACAGCAATCGCAGACATATGCAAAATGGCCTCGCCTACCATTTTGTGATCGGAAACGGCACCTCTGGTTGCGCGGACGGGGAGGTAGTGGAGAGCCACCGCTGGAAGGCGCAGCTTCCGGGAGGGCACGCCAAGCAGCCGTGGCTCAATGAAACCGGCATCGGGATCTGCCTCGTGGGCAATTTCAACCGGCAGACGGTGAGCAAGAAACAGATGGATTCACTTGTCCATCTGGTGAACAGGTTGCGCACGACCTACGACATACCCCTGAGCTGCATAAAGGGGCACGGTGATTTCGGGGGGGAACATACCATGTGCCCGGGATACAACTTCCCGTTGAAAATGCTAAAGGAGTGCCTCAAGAAGAGTACCATGCCCTTTTCGCCGAAGTCGTCTTTCGCGGACAGAAAATCAAATGCTTCTGTGCCGGCGGTGTCCCTCACCAGGCGGCGAAGACCGTATCCCCTCATCTCCGAGAGAGCCGTCCCTGTAAAGCAACGACCTGTTTCCTGACCAGGGCTATCGTGTTCCCCACTCCGATTCCCGCCAAGCATATGATACCCGGCATCACCGGGACGCTGTAGCGCGGTTCCACATAGAGGGGGATGAACATGATCGTAAGGTAGGCAAACAGAAGAGTGACCGGACACATGAGCCTCCTTCCTCGCGCGCCCTCTGCGAAGAATGCGCACAGGGCGAACACGAAGTAGAACACGAACCAACCCCCCGCCGGTTCGGGATCCCTGAATATGGGAAAGGCTCCCTGGTACCAGAGGAGAGGCGTCTTGAAGAACCAGTTTTTAGCGGTTTGGAAGGGGCGTTCGCGTATCTTCCTTAAGGCGAGTTCCAGGTATTGCCTGTCCATCGTCTCCACCTCATCAATATTTCCACTATAAAGTGTGCGCGATTGATTTCGCTGCAGAGCAGCTACCGTTTGACGTTCCCTGTCGTCGATAAATATATTGTCAGCGAACACATCCCAGCCCCTCCAGTTCTCCTTATTGTGGTAGGTGCCTCCATACAGCACTTGTCCTATTCTTCCCGCGGTGAGTATGAGAGGCTTCTTAAGAACAATAAAATTCCTGATTGACCAGGGCGTGAGGATGATAGCTACGCCGAGCAGGTAGGCACTCGAAATACTCATTGCCGATGCGGCGCGCCCCCTGCATACGCGGAAGAGAAAGAGAGCAAAAAACGGCGTGAAGAGCAGGTACTCGGAACGGGTCAGCAGGACAAGGCCAAAGGTCAGCCCCGCACGGAAGAGCGGGAGGGGTTTCATCGCCTGTATGCCGGTAGCGGCGAGGAGTACGAAGAGCGTGATGAGGAACGCCGCGAGTGTTTCGGAGAGGAGCGCCCTGGTGTAATATATATTGTAGGGGGCAACGGCGTAGAGGGCCGAAGAAATAAGCGGAATCCAGAGAGATCCGGGACAGATGATTCGCGCGATGAAAAATATAAGCACGCAGCAGAGCGAGTCCATTACGCACTGGGCAATCCGCACTCTGTCAAGCGCCGTATGCCAGCGGGACATAGAGGCAAGGATTTTGTCATCCGAAAATAGAGCATAAATGAGGGAGATAAAGAATGGATATCCTGGCCCATGGGTAAACGCAGGGCGGCATATGGGTGAGCCTCCGAGCACCTCTGTGACGCTGAACCCGTTTCCGAGAAAGAGGTTATACGCAATGATATGGTATTTGTAGCTGTCGCCGAACGGTCCCATTCCGAAACGTTCCTTCTCAGGGGATACGAACACAGGGTACAACCTGATTGCGAGCGCGACAGAGACAATCGCGAGAAGCGACATAATACATACAAAGAGGCGGTTTTTGCTCGATCTGTGCATGGCAAAGTGCGCGTGGGAGATGGTGAACATCCCCGCGTGACGAGATATATTATATGACGGCTGCGCGTATAGGGGAAGAGCTTTGGAGTTTCCCCAGTTTTTCATAGAATAATCTTTCACCACGAAGGGCACGAAGAAAATGGCCCCCGCCCTATCCTTTCCCTCAACTTCTCGTCCTTCGTGTCCTTCGTGGTAGAAAAACAGTGATTCAGTTGCGGTATTCTATAATCATCTCTCAACCAATATGTTATAGAAAAACAGGGGCAAAAAGTGGGGAATGTCCAGGAAGAGCTTCCCGAGGTCAATATAGGGTGGCCTCTGGACCCCCTAGAACATACCGCACGCGTGCGATCGTTCTAAAAAAACAGGACATTCCCTGTTTTTTCATCGTCCCCTTTTGTAACATACTGGGTGAGTCAGTGTTAGAATATTTCACAACTGCATTATCGTTTTTTACCACGAAGGACACGAAGGTCACAAAGATAGAGGAATAGGATGATTAAGCTAGTCTTTCTTCGTGCTCTTCGTGGTGAAAACTGCTTTTTAAATAAAACTGGGGAAACTCCAGTTCTAAAAAAACAGTGTTAGTAGCACGTCCGAATGGGTACAATAGTAATCTCTTAAGCACGGCATGTATTTGACTACATGCTTTTTTATAACATTTTTGTCCTTCACAAACCCTACGACCCCGTGAGCATCCATCTGCTCCGCGAGCGGCGGTTCATCCCGGCCGGCTGATGGCAGCGGCGGGCATGCCGCCGGCGAGCATCAATATCTGCTCCGGCGCGTCATGTACCATCCGCGGCGCGTGGGTGACCGGCGTGCCGGATACGTGGTGATTGCAGCATGCGATCTGATCCTGAGGATAAACAATACGGCTGGGCCGCGTCTGTGCTCAACAGGGCGATCGTCGTCCTGTCGCTTCTCTTTTGCGCGAGCCTGTATAAGAACATATCATATCCGCTCCTCTGGAATGACGAATCAGAGACCGCCATGACCGCGGTGAAAATCCTCGAGTTTGGCTATCCCAAGGTTCACGACGGCAAGAATGTGATCTTTCTCTTCCTGACGCGGTCGCAACTGGGGATTAAGGCGGCATACGATGCAAACATAAGTATCGGCTGGGTGAATTACTACTTTGCCGCCATCGGCGTTCTTTTCGCGAGGCTGACCCGGGATATTTATCTCCAGACGGCATTGGTGAGGATCCCGTTCGCCACGGCTGGATTGATCGGGTTGCTTATTCTGGCACTGTCGGTGAAGGGCGTTTTCCCGAGCCCGCTCCAGTACAGGATATTTCTCACTCTTTTCGCCTGTGTGGAACTATGCTCCGTGTTTCTGGTCCTGCACATGCGGGAGGCGCGATACTACTCCTTGATTATCCTTGTGAGCGCGTGCTTCTTATATGCGTGCACGCGCCATTTCATCCATAAAAAATATCATTTCGGCGGGTACCTCGCCTCCATGACCCTGCTGCTCGTGATCGCCTTCAACGTGAATTTTATTCTCTACTATGTGTTTTGCGCGGTGCTGCTCTTTGTTCAGGCGGTCTGTGCGAGCCGCGCCATCCTCAAGAAAATCCCGGATGAATCGGGCCGGCCGTTTGAAATGCGGAGGTGGCTCATGGAATTGTTGAAGGCAGTGGCGCCGGTCGTGGTTGCGGCGGCCCTCCTCGCGCCGCAGTTCGTGTTCTATGAAACCTTCACAACCTCGGCGCTCATATACAATCTTACGTTCGCAACATACCTCTCGCACCTCAAGCTGATTTTGAGATATTTTTCTGAGCTGGAACTCCTCTACCTGGCCCTGGCCATGAAAGTGTGCGCGTTGTTCGGATGGGCGCTCATGAGGGTGAGGGGCAGCGCCGGGGACGCTTACCCCGGATGGCGCGCGGCGCACGGCAAGATGCAGAGGTTCTCATTCTTGCTCACATCATTCCTTGTTATTTACAGCCTGATGATCGCGAATATACCCAGTTACCTCTTCGTGAGATATTACATTGTGCTCCAGCCAATCATGGCGGTAATGATGATCACGGATCTTTTCATAGTGATCGGGTACATCAACGCGCTGGTTCCACCGGGCAGGAGGCTGCTGGTGAGATCCGGTCTCGCCATAACGGCGGCGGCGCTCTCTCTGGTAACTTTTTATCACACCTCGGGATATATCGGGGGATATATCTACCAGCTGACCCATCAGTATAGAGGGCCGCTCGATTATATTATCCCATGGATCAAAGAGAATGTGAGAAACACGGAGCGGCTTGTGGTTGCGACAAATTATGAAGAGTGCTCCTATATGTACTATTTGGATTGCAAGGTGACGATAGGCCTCATCGGCAATAACCTCGATGAGGACCTGCGGTATCAACCCGATATAGTGGTCGAACGGAAGGCGTATGGCTGGACACACGACATATTCAGGCGACTATTGCAGCAGGGGAACTACGTCAGGGTATCGTTCCCTGTGTATGACTATCCGGTGAATAACATACCCGATCCGTTTTACATAGGACATCTCTTTGAGACCGGGTATGCCCGGAATGAGAATGAGAAGTCGGATATGTACATCAGGGTTAAGGAGCAGCGGCGCCCGGCGTCATGATGGAGTCGCCCGATTCCTGCGCCGCGGGTGTGTAATGGGACAGTTATAGGGGGTAGCCGCAGATTTACGCAGATGAACGCTGATACACCTATATAAAATCTGCGTGTATCTGCGTGTATCCGCGGCAAGAAACCTTGACCACTCAAACAATCCTTTTTATCTGCGGCAATTCATTGCTGGATTCACCCTGCAAGTGACCCATTACACGTGTGTATATTTTATAGTGGCGCCGGAGCCAAATTATATATAGACTTATTGACCATCCACGAGTGTTGCCAATTCACTCAATAAGTGCGGAAGTGGTGGAACTGGCAGACACGCAAGGTTGAGGGCCTTGTGACCCTAACGGGTCATGGGGGTTCAAATCCCCCCTTCCGCACCATAACTACAGTTCGAAGTGTAAGGTTTAAGGTATAAAGAGTAAAGGAAAGGATAAAATGGCGGTAAGGATTGGGATTAACGGCTTCGGCCGCGTAGGGCGGCAGGTATTCAGGATACTCCAGCAGAAGGGGATGGAAAATCTTGAGGTCGTGGCAGTTAATGATCTGACAGATGCTCCGACCCTGGCGCATCTCTTGAAATATGATTCGGTGCATGGGCGTTTCCGAGGGACCGTCGAGTCGAAGGACGGCACCCTCGTGGTGAACGGGCGCGAAGTCAAAGTATTATCGGAAAAGGATCCCGCCCTCCTGCCATGGAAGGAACTCGGTGTCGCAATTGTGCTGGAATCCTCCGGCGCCTTCATGAAGAAGGAGCAACTGCAAAAACACGTGGATGCGGGGGCGGAGAAGGTCTTGCTCACCGTTCCCGCCAAGGGAGAGATCGACGCGACGGTGGTCATGGGAGTGAACGAAGACAGCATCAGACCGGAGCATCGCTTCATTTCAAACGCCTCATGCACCACAAACTGCCTCGCGCCGATGGTCAAGGTGCTCCACGAGTCATTCGGAGTCGAGCGGGGGCTGATGACGACGATCCACTCCTACACGAACGACCAGAGAATCCTGGATCTGCCGCACAAGGATTTGCGGCGGGCGCGCGCCGCGGCGCTCAACATGATTCCCACCACCACCGGAGCTGCGATTGCCGTGACGAAGGTCATCCCTGAGCTCAAGGGCCGGCTCGACGGCATGGCGATACGGGTCCCCACTGCGGATGGTTCGGTCACCGATCTTGTGGCGGTGACCACGAAGAGCGTCACGGTGGAAGCGATAAATTCCGCCGTGAAAAAGGCCGCGGAGGGACCGCTCAGGGGGATCATCGAGTACTGCGACGAACCGCTGGTGTCGGTCGATTTTGTCGGGAACCCCGCCTCCTGCATTTTTGACTCGCTCTGCACCATGGTGATGGGTGACCGGATGGCGAAGCTGGTCGGCTGGTACGATAACGAGTGGGGATACTCCTGCCGCTGCGTTGATTTATTAAAGCTGCTCGCCAGGATGGTGTAGTGCGCCCGCGTGCGTTCGCCGGAGCACGCGAGACGCGCCTCTCAGGGCAAAGCTGGAATGTAGGATAAAATATGCCGAAGCTTTTCATCGAGGATTTAGATGTCAGGGAGAAGCGGGTGCTCATGCGGGTTGATTTCAACGTCCCGCTGGGCGCGGATGGGCGTGTCGCCGACGACAGCCGGATCAGGGCGAGCATTCCCTCAATCCGCTACGTGGTGGAGCACGGCGGCACGCTGATCCTCATGTCTCATCTGGGGAGACCTGAGGGGAAGGTTGTCCCGTCGCTGAGCTTGAAACCTGTATCCAGGCGGCTCTCGGAAATACTGGGCAGGCCCGTTTCCCAGCTCGGCGATTGTGTGGGGGCTGAGGTCGAGAAATTCGTCAGCGGGATGAAGGCGGGCGATAGTGCGCTCCTGGAAAACGTGCGGTTCCACCCGGAGGAAGAGAAAAATGATGCGGCCTTCAGTAAAGCGCTCGCCTCCCTCGGCGAGCTGTACGTGAACGATGCGTTCGGCACTGCGCACCGGGCGCACGCCTCGACCGTCGGGGTGACGCGCTATGTCGCGAAGGCCGCTGCGGGCTATTTGATGCGTGATGAGATCAGGTATCTCGGCGACCTCCTCACGAGTCCCCGGCGCCCCTTCGTGGTAATCCTGGGGGGCGCGAAGATCTCCACGAAGATCGCGGTGATCGAGAACCTGATGGAGAAGGCCGACGATCTGCTGATCGGCGGCGCGATGAGCTACACGCTGCTCAAGGCACAGGGGGTTCCCGTCGGGTCGTCGCTCGTCGAGACGGACAAGCTGGCGCTCGCCTCCTCACTCATCCGCGAGGCCGCCGCTCAGGGTAAGGAGCTCATGCTGCCCGTTGATCACCTGATCGCGAAGAAAGTGGAGAGTGGGAGCGAGGCCAAATTGGTCGGGAGAGACGGCATCGGGGATGGATGGATCGGCGTTGATATAGGCCCGCGCACCGTTTCCCTCTACGGCGAGAAGATCGCCGCCGCACAAACGATATTCTGGAATGGGCCGATGGGCGTATGTGAGATCGATGAGTTTGCGAAGGGGACCGAAGCGATTGCGCGGAAGATCGCGGATTCCGACGCGGTGAGCGTGGTCGGCGGCGGCGATTCCGTGACCGCGATTAACAAATTCGGACTGGCGGACAGGATCACGCATGTCTCCACGGGCGGCGGCGCCTCGCTCGAATTCCTGGAAGGGAAGCAACTGCCGGGCATCGCCGCGTTGACGGACAGTGGTAAGGATTAAGGATTAAGCTCAAACCTGAATTATTCATGAACAATAATACGCAACCACGGATTTAGCCGATGGAACAGATTCTTTGAGAGAAACGACCGAATCCACGGATTTCACGGATTTACACGGATTTTGATGAAACACATGTGTGGGGCTATTATATTAATCCGTACTCATCCGTGTCAATCCGTGGATAAGAACATTGAAAGTAGAAGTTGGTGAATAGATCAGGCTAAAGATTAAGCAATGGAATCCGTATTGCTTACAGCTTAGGGCTTAATACTTACTGCTGGAGCATACTATGCGAAGGCCACTGATAGCGGGCAATTGGAAGATGAACAAAAAGGTCGGGGAAGCCATCGAGCTCGTGGCGGCCCTGAAGCGTGAACTCTACGACGAACGGGCGGCGGAAATCGTCGTCTGCCCGCCATTCACCGCGCTGAGCCCGATCGGAGAGATACTCGAGGGGAGCACCATACGGCTGGGAGCCCAGGACCTCTTCTGGGAGGCTGAGGGCGCCTACACGGGTGAGATCAGCGCGGCGATGCTCAGGGACGTCGGGTGCGTCTTTGTGATCATTGGCCACTCAGAGCGGCGGCGACTGTTCGGCGAGACGAGTGAGACGGTGAGCAGGAAGATTGCCGCAGCGCTCTCGGCCGGCCTCACGCCGATCGTGTGTGTGGGAGAGGCGCTCGAAAAAAGGGAGCACGGAGTCACCGACGAGGTTTTGAGAAAGCAGATGGAGGGGGCATTTGCCTCATGCGGCGAGGGGGATTTCCTGAAATGCGCCGTCGCCTATGAGCCGGTGTGGGCGATTGGAACCGGACACACCGCTACGCCGGAACAGGCCGCGGCGGCCCACACGACGATTCGTCTGTGGGCGAGGGAGCGTTACCAGAAAGAGGCGGCTGAGAAGCTGCGCATCCTCTACGGCGGAAGCGTGACCCCGCACAACATTAAAGAATTGATGGCGCGGGAGGAGATTGACGGAGCCCTCGTCGGAGGTGCGAGCCTTGACGCGGATGCGTTTTGCAGGATTGTGAAGTACAATAGGTAAGGAGAAAGGAAAATGCTGTTCATAATAGTGGTGATCGTGCATGTAGCGAGCTGCGTGCTTCTGGTTGTTGCCGTGCTGCTTCAATCAGGCAAGGATGCCGGGCTCTCGGGGGCATTCGGCATGGGGGGCGGCGGGCAGACCATATTCGGCGCGCGCGCCGGTGATGTGCTCAGCAAGGCAACCGTCGTCTTCGCCGTGACGTTTATTGTCACCTGCCTGCTCTTCACGAGGGTCCGGCCCGGCGGCGGCAGGTCCATACTGAGCACGGTTGCTGAAGAGAAGAAGGCGGCGCCCGCAGGGGCAGCTGAGAAAGCCGCGCCCCCGTCCGATGCGCAGAAAGATAGCGGCACGGAGAGCAGGAACGCCACTGCAGAGTAACCGCAGCGGGGAGGGGAGATCAGGCGCATCCACCGACTGTCCATCGTTGGTGGATTCTTTGCGTGGGCATCGGCCTTCCCCCGAGGAGCGCAACCGTTCATAGAGGGGGCGCTCCCTCACCTCGGATACGTGGAAGCGAATGGCTAAACGCTTGCTCGAGGTCGTTGACCTCAGGACTCATTTTTTTTCTGACCAGGGCGTCGTCAGGGCTGTTGACGGCGTCTCCCTGAGTATAGGCGAGGGGGAGACGCTCGGCCTGGTGGGCGAAAGCGCGTGCGGCAAGAGCGCCACGGCGCTTTCGATCCTGAGGCTCATTGACCCCCGTCAGGGGGCAGTCGTCGGCGGACGCGTGCGGTGGCGGGGGAGGGACCTGCTCACCCTCCCTGAGAGGGAGATGCGGTTTATCCGCGGCAGTGAAATCGGGATGGTTTTCCAGGATCCATTCGCTTCGCTCAACCCTGTATTCACGATCGGCAACCAGCTCTCCGAGTCGGTGAGGCTCCACCGGGGTGTCGGGCGGCGGGAAGCGCTCTCGAAATCTCGAGAGGCGCTCGCGCGTGTGCGCATCCCCTCGCCCGAGGTGCGGCTCCACGAGTATCCGCACCAGATGTCAGGCGGGATGCAGCAGAGGGTGATGATCGCCATGTCGCTCTCGTGCGATCCGCGGTTGCTCATCGCGGACGAACCGACCACGGCGCTGGACGTGACCATCCAGGCGCAGATACTCGATCTCCTTGAGGAGATACAGAAGAGCTCCGGCATGGCGCTGCTGCTCATCAGCCACGACCTGGGCGTCATCTCAGAGCTCGCCGACCGCATCGCGATCATGTACGCCGGAAAAATCGCTGAGGAGGGGCCGGCCCGGCAGCTCCTCTGCTCGCCCGCGCATCCGTACACGCGCGCGCTGCTGAGGTCACTGCCACGCCTGGGAGGGGCGAGGAGCGCGCGGCTTGAGGTTATCAGGGGGAGCGTCCCCGACCCGATCGAGTATCCTCGCGGGTGCCGTTTCCACCCCCGGTGCGACATGGCGCAGCGCGTCTGCGTCGAGCGAGAGCCGGAATTGACCACGCTCGCCCCGGGGTATCGCGCGGCGTGTCATTTTGCCGGGCGGCTCCTCCATGGTGCGCAGGAGCTGCGGGGGCGTTGAATCTTTAAAGGCTCTTGCCGGATTTTTGTGATAAAGCATGCGGTAATTAAGCTGCAATAACCTGCTGATGAAGGAGATAATGGCATTAGGCTCCTTTTGCCACCCTCCCCCCTTGTGGGGGAGGGGAGGGTGGGGGGTGTTGCTATAGGAACGTGCTGTTCACCCCCACCTAACCTCCCCTCCGCTATAAGCGGACAAGCATCGGACTTGCTCGCCTTTGGCGAGGGGGGAGGGATATAGTGCATAATCTTGGGATCACAAAAATCCGGTTTGAGCCTCTTTAAACTGTGGGCTTTTAACTTTAGGCCGTGGTGACATGCCTGGTCGGATGAAGGAAATGGTGTGGCTCTCGCGGGAGATCGTCTGCTCCATATGGGAGAGGTCTCAGCAGGGACTCCCGCTCTCAGAAGAGGAGCAGCATATCGCCGATGCGCTTCGCGAGCACGATGAGTACAGGAGCGCGTGGGAGGTGGGCAACGTGCTCCTGGATGAGCACTACACGGTCAATGGCGCGAATCCCTTTCTCCATGTGCACATCCATGTCATCGTGGAGAATCAGTTGCGGGATGGAGACCCGCCCGAGGCGAGCGTCGTCGCCGGCGAGCTCCAGAGGAGGGGGATTGACCGGCACGAGGCCATCCATATGATAGGCTCCGTGCTGATCAATGAGATATATGAGATCATGCATGAACGCCGCCCCTTCGATCGTGCGCGTTATCTGAAGGGGCTCGATAAATTGTTGCACAATGAAAAAAGTTGAACGTGGGAATATCATATTCCGTGACGGTGCAGGGCATGTCGCGCATCGCACAATGAGGGGAGGTCCATCGTATGAGCAGACATCCGAGCTTCGGCGGGAGCGGGAAGGTAAAGGTGAGGAGGAACGTCCTCAAGAGGTTCGAGCGCGTTGATATTCTCAAGGCGAAGGGAAAATTGAAAGAAGGGGATTCCCCGCTCGGCCTGCCCAAGACGAAGAGGGTGGAGTAATTAGGTTGATTGCCGGGTGTTGAGAGTTCAAATTATTACGGGGAGCATAAAATAGGTTACATTGTCATTGCGAGGAGCGTAGCGACGTGGCAATCTCAACTCCTTGCAGAGCAAGAGATTGCTTCTCCCGCTTAGCGGGATCGCAATGACAATTCTGGTCGATAGTAAACAATTAAGTGCTCCCATTAGTAAAAGGGAGATGTGCTCATCCCTGAACCCTCAACCTTTCTTCTATGATGCAGAGACTCCAAAAAATATTGGCCGAGGCGGGGCATGGATCGCGGAGGGCGTGCGAAGAGCTCATTGCGCAGGGGCGCGTCTCTGTCAACGGGATACGGGTGAGCGATCTCGGAACCCGCGCCGACGCGTCGTGTAATACGATCACCCTCGACGGGGAGAGGGTCAGGCTCGAGAAAAAGGTCTATTGTGTGCTCAATAAGCCGCGAGGGTATCTCTGCACAAACTCGGACGAGCGTGGGAGGAGAACGATTTTCGATCTCCTGCGGCGGGTCCCGCAGAGGTTGTACACCGTGGGGCGTCTCGACCTGGATGCTGAGGGACTCCTGGTGCTCACCAACGACGGAGATTTCACCCATCGCGTCGCGCACCCGCGCGGAGGCATCGGCAAAACCTACCAGGTATGTATCGAGCGGACGCTCTCGCCGAAGGCGAGGGAGATTCTGGAGCGCGGCGTATTTCTCGATGGCAAAAAAACCCTCCCCGCGAGCGTGTTGAAACGGGAGCGGTCGGGCAGGGGGGAGATGATCACCATAAGGATCCGGGAGGGGAGGAAGCGTCAGATCAAGAGGATGTTTCTTGCGGTGGGATGTCCCGCAAAGCGGTTGCGGAGGATTGCGATAGGCGAATTGAAACTTGGGGCACTCCCCCTGGGGAGGTACCGGATTCTCGGGAGAGAGGACGTGGATAAGATATTTGAGCGCGGCAGGTCGGCCGGGCCATATTCCCGAAAAAAGCGTATGCGGGGGGGCGCGCAATGAGGACGAAAATAGTACGGCGTAGGGGGTGCGATTTACTTCGCGTTGCGGCGGGTGTGGCCGGCGTTGTGGCGTGCGGTCTCGGCATTTCGTTCGCGGGGCAGATCAGTTTCCCCTGCGTCGGAGAAATAAACACTGACCGTGTCAACCTGCGCGCGGGGAGAAGCATGAACTACGAAATCCTGGCACGGCTCAACAGGGGTACACGGGTGACCGTGTGCGGTCTTGTGTCGGGGTGGTACCGCGTCGTGCCTCCCAAAGATGTTCCATTCTGGGCATCGAGCCGCTATATCTCCGGTGGAAGCGTGCTCACCGGGCGCCTCAATGTCCGTGCGGGGCCGTCGGCGAGTTCGACGGTGGTCTGCCAGCTCTCGAGGGGTGAGAGGGTCGATGAAATCGAGAAGCGCGGGGAGTGGGATTCGATCAGGCCGCCCCGCGGCGCCTACCTCTGGGTGAGTTCTGAGCTCATTGACCTTCTCCCGGAGGAGAAGGGGAGTGAGAAGCCGAAGGAGCTGTCCGCTGAGGATGAGGAAGCGGCGGAGGTTGAGGAGCAGCCGGTCGCCTCCGCGCCGGCGAGGGTTGAAGGGGCGGCGATCGAGGGTCAACCAGGGATCCCCGCAACCATACGGCTACAGGTGGTCAGAATTCCCCGCGCATACGAGGGCAGAATAGTGAGGTCCGAGGAGGTCACCATTTCGGGAGCGGAGCACAGCCTCGTCACCGGGTTCCTGCGCACGCGGGTTCTATGCCTCCTCACGTCGAGGACGATCAACCTCTCCTACTATGAAGGCGACCGCGTGAAGGTGTGGGGATATGAGATGCGCCGCCTCCCGTCAGGGACACCGGTGCTTGACGTGAGGCGCCTGGAGATACAGTGAAGCAGTTTCTCGTTGCTCGTTGCTCGTTTCTCGTTTCTCGTTGATTGTTTCTCGTGGCGAGCTTCGGGTCTGAGGTGTGAGCGCATGGTGATTTTGTTAAGGGCGAACACATTCCGCGGTGGTGTGCACCCTCCCGAGTGCAAGGAGACGACGAGGGACCTCCCGATCAGGCGCGCCGCCCTGCCCCGGGTTGTGCGTATTCCGCTCGTGCAGAACGCCGGCGAGCCTCCGCGTTTCATGGTGAGCGCGGGGCAATATGTCCGGACGGGCGAGAAGATAGCGGAGGCTTCAGGGCCGCTCTCGGTTCCGCTCCACGCGAGCATCTCCGGTACCGTCACCCGCATCGAGACTATCCCCGTCCCTTACGGGGGGGTGGGGCCGGCGGCGGAGATCAAGGGGGACGGGAAGGACGAGCGGGCATGGGGGAGCGCGGGGAGCACCGATCCATTTGCGCTGTCACGAGAAGAAATTATCGCACGCATCAGGGACGCAGGGGTCGTCGGGTTGGGAGGGGCCGAATTCCCCACGCATTTCAAACTGTCGCCCCCGCCGGAGAAGAAGCTCGAGTGCGTGATTATCAATGGCGCCGAGTGCGAGCCGTTTCTCACCGCCGACCACCGCCTCATGCTGGAGAGGCCGGGGGACGTGATCGCGGGCACCCGCCTCATCATGCGTGCGGCGGGCGCGCGGCGGGCGTTTATAGGCATTGAGGACAACAAGAGGGATGCGTACGAGGCGGTACGGGAGGCATCGGCGGCGATGTCCGATATTACGCCGATACTCCTCAGGGTCAAGTATCCCCAGGGGGCAGAGAAACAGCTCATCTCGGCCATTGTAAAGCGTGAGGTTCCTCCGGGGGGACTCCCGGCTGATGTGGGAGCGGGGGTGCAGAATGTGGGCACCGCCGTCGCGGTCTGGGAAGCGTGCAGCGCGGGGAAGCCCCTCTTTGAGCGGGTGGTCACGGTCTCCGGTCAAGGCGTGCGCGCACCGGCCAACTGGCTCGTGCGCATAGGGACACCGTTCAAGGATATCATCGAGCAGAGTGGCGGCCTGACTCCCGACGCCGCCGTGCTCATCATGGGAGGGCCGATGATGGGGGTGTCACAGTGGACCACGGACGTGCCCGTGGTGAAGGGGACATCGGGGATTATCGCGCTCCCTGAGTGCGCCTCGGCCGAGGTGAAGCCGCGGGCCTGTCTCCGCTGCGGGCTCTGTCTCCGTGTGTGCCCGATGGGTCTCTCGCCCGCGCTCATCCGGCAGGCGGCGGAAAAGGGCCGTTGGGATCTCGCCGAGCAGTACGGTCTGAGCGAGTGCATGGAGTGCGGCGCCTGCGCCTATGTGTGCGCGACGAGCAAGAACCAGATACAGTTGTATAAGAGGGCAAAGCTGGAGCTGAAGAAAAGGAGCAGCCATGTCAGCTGACGGCGATCCGCTTTTTATCCTCTCCGCCGGTCCGCATCTCAGCGCCGATGAGTCGGTTGAGAAGATCATGTGGCGGGTGACCGTTGCGCTGCTCCCGGCGCTCGGCTGGGGTATCTGGTCATTCGGCGGTGCGGCGCTGCGTGTGACGGCTGCCTGCGTCGTGAGCTGCGCGGTTGTTGAGGCGGCCGTCCAGAGACTGCTCCGGAAACAGGTCACGCTGAGCGACGGCAGCGCGGTGGTAACCGGCCTCCTCCTCGCCTTCAATCTCCCGCCCGGCGTGCCGCTCTGGATGCCGCTCGTGGGCAGCGTGGTCGCGATCGCGATCGCCAAGCACGCATTCGGCGGCCTCGGCTACAATATCTTCAATCCCGCCCTGATCGGAAGGGCGTTCCTGATGGCGTCTTATCCGGTGCAGATGACCACGTGGAGGCCCTATGGGGCATGGGATGACGTGACGGGTGCCACGCCGCTGGGGATTATCAAAGAGAAGCTCGCCATTCCCCTCCCTTCGTATATGGACGTGTTTTTGGGGCGCATCGGAGGCTGTATCGGCGAGACCTCCACGTTGCTGCTCATGCTGGGTGCGGTCTTCCTGCTCGTCAGTGGCGATATCACCTGGCACACGCCCTTTTCGTTCCTCGGAACGCTGGCCCTCATGAGCCGGCTCAGCGGCCGTGATCCGCTGTTTGCAATTCTCGCCGGGGGTGCGGTGCTGGGAGCCTGTTTCATGGCCACAGACATGGTGACGGTGCCGATCTCGGGGAAGGGGAGACTGGTTTTCGGCGCTGGCTGCGGAGTGATCACCGGCGTGATCCGGGTCTGGGGGGGATATCCCGAGGGAGTCTGTTACGCGATCCTGCTCATGAACGCGTTCACCCCGATCATAGACCGGTACACGCAGCCGAGGAGGTTCGGCAGCCGCACAAAACGGTGAAGGGATCGCAGCAAAGTTAGATTATTCACCACAGAGACACGGAGGAGACGGAGGAAGCGGTTGCAATTTTCTATAGTAATGCTCCTAAAAACCGTCTCCGTGCTCTCCGTGCCTCCGTGGTGAAAACATAGAGTATCTTCATCTGGTGAGGATAAAGTATGCGGGATGTGCTGAAGCTGACGGTGCTGCTCACAGTGGTGTGCGTCCTGAACGGCCTCGCGCTGGGATTGGTCTATGAGGTCACGAGGGGAGCAATCGCACAGACCTCCGCGCGGGCGCTCACCGGATCTTTGAAACTGGTGATTCCCGGGGCCGACCGATTTTCCGAGACAAAAGAGTGTCCCCTGCCGGACGGCCGAGCAATCGCCTACCATGAGGCGTATTCCAAGAGCGGCGAGCTCGTCGGATACGCCCTCGCGGGCGAGCGGCAGGGATATCAGAGCGTCCTCAAGGTTCTCGTCGGCATCAACCCTCAGGGGGCCATTCAGGGGGTAAAGGTGCTGGAGCAGGCAGAGACGCCTGGGCTTGGCGCCCGCATCGATGAACTCCAGGTCAATGAGACAATCTGGACACTCATCGCGAGTCTCTTCAAAGAGAAAAACGTCGTCGCCGCGAATCAGCGGCCGTGGTTTCAGGAACAGTACCGCGGACTCACTGCGGCTGAGCTCAAGCTGCTCAAGCCGTCTCAGGTTGGAAAGGGGATTCACGCGTTGACGGGAGCGACGGTGACGAGCCGTGCGCTCACGCAAGCGGTCAAGGATTCGATCGAGGCGTTCCTCAAGGCGAAGGGCGCGCGTGAATCATGAAAGACATGTGCGCAGGAGGAGGATAAGGGAGGAATAATGGTTCACGCGGATTCGGAAAAGACAGGCCACTGGAAGGAATTCACGAAAGGGATTTTCACGCTCAATCCGATATTCGTGATCGTCCTCGGCCTCTGTCCGGCGCTTGCGGTTTCAGTGAGCATATCGAACGCGCTCGGCATGGGGGCGGCGGCCACATTTGTCCTCCTGGGCTCAAACATCGTCATCGCCGCGCTCATGAGGTTTCTCGACAGGATATTCCCGCCCGATCTCGTCGCACAGGTGCAGAAAATAAGAATTCCCATCTACATCGTGATCATCGCCTCATTCGTGACGATCGTTGACCTCATCATGCACGGCTTTGCGCCGGCCCTGTACGCGCGCCTCGGCATCTATGTTCCGCTCATCGTGGTCAATTGCATTATCCTGGGACGGGCGGAGGCATTCGCGGCGACGAGCGGGGTGATCGCCGCGATCCTTGACGCGCTCGGCATGGGGCTTGGCTTCACCCTCGCCCTGCTCCTCCTCTCGGCGGTGAGAGAAATTATCGGCGCGGGAAAATGTTATGGCTATCTCGTCTTTGGAGCCGGGTATCAACCGGTGCTGATTATGACCCTCGCCCCCGGTGCCCTGCTCACGTGTGGTCTCTTCATGGGGCTGTTCCGGCATATGAAGGCGAAGAGGGGGAAGCATGAACCTGTTTGAGCTGTTCTCGATTTTTATCGGCGTTGCGCTGGTGAACAATTTTATATTCTGCCAGTTCCTCGGCCTCTGCCCCTACATAGGGGTCACGGAGAGAACTTCATCCGCAATGGGGATGGGGATGGCGGTCATCTTCGTGATGACACTGAGTTCGATCATCACATGGGCGATCTACGAATGGGTCCTCGTGCCATACGGGATCACGTATCTCTACATCATCGCGTTTATCCTGGTCATCGCCGCATTCGTTCAACTGGTCGAGATGTTCTTGCAGAAGTCAGTCCCGGCCCTCTACCGCGCGCTCGGGATTTATCTCCCGCTCATCACCACGAACTGTGCCGTGCTCGGTGTGGCGACGCTGAACAAGCAACAGCTTTTCGGAACGCCGGGCAGCCTGATCAAGTGCATCGTCCAGGGATTCGGGGGGGGTATCGGCTTTACCCTCGCGATGCTGATCATGGCGGGCATACGGGAGCGGCTTGATTTCGCGGAGGTCCCCCAATCGCTCAGGGGCATTCCCATCGCGCTCATCACGGCGGGCCTGACGGCGATCGGTTTTCTCGGTTTCGCGGGGCTGTCGTTTTAACTCTTTTTATTTTGGGATTTGGGATTTGGGGTTTGGGATTTAAATAATGTATGATGTGGTGGTGTTATCCCTGGCGGTGCTCGGGCTCATGGGCTTGTGCCTCGGCCTGATCCTGGCTCTATTCAGCCGTATCTTCGCCGTCAGGATTGATCCACGGATTGAAGCGGTTGCGGGCGCCCTGGCGGGCCTTAACTGCGGTGTGTGCGGCTATGCCGGGTGCAACGCAATGGCTGAGGCGCTCGTGGCGGGGAAGGCGCACGCGCGCCAGTGCACGCCGGGTGGCGCTGCGGTGGTGAAGAAGGTATCACAGATACTCGGGAAGGAAGAGCTCCCCGCGGAGCCGCGCGTGGCGGTGGTGAGGTGTCGAGGGGGGAAGGACGAGGCGAGGGAGAAGGCGAAATACAGGGGCGTTGAGGACTGCGTGGCGATCGAGGTTCTGGAGGCTGGCGCGAAGTCCTGTATCTATGGATGCCTCGGTATGGGGTCGTGCGTAAGCGCCTGCCCGTTCGGCGCGATTCGGATGACCCCGGACAGGTTGCCTGAGATCGTAGAGAAGAAGTGCACGGGCTGCGGTAAATGCGTCGCCATATGCCCCCGCCATGTCATCGCGCTCATCCTGCGCCGGCAAAGGGTATATTGCGGCTGTGTGTCGAGGGATAAGGGCGCGCGGGTAAAGCAGATCTGCACGGCGGGCTGCACCGCGTGCGGCCTCTGCGCCCTTCCCGCAATCACCCCTTCAGGCAGGGTGGTCTTGAAAAATAATTTGCCGGAGTTCCCTCCGGACTGGGATGACTTCGCAACAGCGGCAGAAAAGTGCCCGTCGAACTGCTTCGTTATTCGCGGGGGGTGAGCGCGGTTCTCATGACAACAATGGATGGGACGGGTTGTGCGGATTATTGGCGTTTCATTGAGAGGACCAGCCGCAGATTAGCGCAGATTGACGCAGATTCTTTAACGTTTTATCCGCGTGTATCTGCGTTCATCTGCGGCGGAATCTTAATCTTATCCGTGTGTATCTGCGTGCATCCTGTTTCATAATACGTATAGGTGACCCATGCCCAGGATTCTGGATGGTAAAAAGATCGCTGCCGAAATCAGGCAGGAGATAAAGAAAGCGGTTGAGAAGCTGCGCCTTGAGGAAGGCGTTATCCCGGGCATCGCCTTCGTCACGGCCGGGGACGATCCGGCGTCCCTCGCGTATGTGACGATGAAGGAGCGTGCGTGTGAAGAAGCGGGTATCCGCTCCTGGCAGTTCTTGTTTCCCCCATTGACCCACGAGGAAGCGCTCCTCGCCAAAATCAAAGAATTGAATGGCAACCCTGGGGTGCACGGAATTCTTGTCCAGCTCCCTCTCCCCGTGGGTCTCGACAGATACAGAATACTCTCCGCCGTTTCTCCCGAAAAAGACGTGGATGGTTTCCATCCCGTGAACATGGGCAAGCTGTTGCTCGGCCACGAGGGGTTCTATCCATGCACGCCCATGGGAATAGTGGAGCTTCTCATCCGCTCGGGAATGACATGGCGCGGGAAGGATGTGGTGATAGCCGGGAGGAGCGCTATCGTGGGGAAACCGCTCGCCGCCATGCTCATGCAGCGGCGACGCGAGGCGAACGCGACGGTAACGCTGTGCCATACCGGAACGAGAGACCTGGCCGCGCATACGCGGCGGGCGGAGATACTGGTCGCGGCCATCGGGAAAGCGCGCTTCATCAAAGCCGATATGGTGAGTGAAGGCGCGACGATCATCGATGTCGGCATCAACCGGGTGGAGGACAAAACGGCAGAACGCGGTTATCGGCTGGTCGGAGATGTGGATTTTGATGAGGTCGCGCCGAAGGTGGCTGCCATAAGCCCTGTGCCGGGTGGAGTTGGCCCGATGACTATCGCCATGCTGCTTTCAAATACGCTGAAAGCCGCCCGTGATGAACACAGATGAACGCAGATACGTATTCCGTCTAATTTAGCTGTTCTGAAGAATCTCCCGCACGATTCATCCCAGCCTCGTGGAACGTGATCCGAATCCTCGCCATTTCTTTTGTAACTACTCAGGTAGTCAGAAACCAGGAGCCAGAATCCAGAATGGATCGCGAATAAGCTTCCAGGAGCGTGCTGACTTCTTCGAGTAACTGCATTAACTCGGAAACATCGCCGTAGCCCACGTCCTCAAATGTCGCCGCTGGCGTCCTCATTCTAACTCCTGGCTCCTGACTCCTGAATTCTGGCTCCTGAGCAGTTACTTTCTTTTTGCATTCTTCCGACAACATTTCTTGCGATTTGTGAGAGGATTCTGTCAGGTTTAAAATACAGGTTGGAACAGAGAACCTAATACATTGCATTGCAGTATGATGCAATAAGAAAGGATAGTGCATCGGCTCAATGGAGATCGCGTGATTCTCTCTATAAAATGGATCGGTTCGCGCGTGTGAACTTGACTGAGTGCAAAAAATGGTGTAGTATCAAATGCGAGGGGAAGCGAGAAAAATATCGGGTGCTCGAGGCTTGGTTACTGATCTCCTGCCAGCGCCTAAAAGCTCGGGATGTTCAAACCTACCTTGGGCACCCTTTTATTATTCATATTATATCAAAATTGCGCTTATATGCAACGGAAATAAGTAATGGGTCGTAAGGCCTCAGAAGGTGTGAAAAAATCAGGTTTGTCGATTCAGCATATGTAACCCATCGTGTAGGGGCTTGATTTATCAAGCCCGCTGACGGGTCGGATAAATCCGACCCCTACAAAAAAGGCCGGGAGGCAATTTTTTCACACCTTCTCAGTTATGGGAGGTGCTTATAAAAACAATCCACGGATTTCACCGATTTTCACGGATGTAAAAACAGCCTAAAGTTTAAAGCTGAAAGCCAAAGGAGACAGTTACACTTTAAACTTTATGCATTCAACTTTCTGCTGTGGTTACAATCCGTGTCAATCCGTGGATGAAAGAACACTATATGCATGGATCCGCGGCCCCCACGTAACTGAGGCATTGCAATGGGTCAGAATTCCCATAGTTTCCGATATTCCGGTTCCTCCTTCCCGTCTCATCTGTGAATCCTATTGTTGTCGGGGCGTGTGTTAACGCATTAGTAACTACTCAGGTAGTCAGAAGTCAGGAGCCAGAATCCAGAATGGATCGCGAATAAGCTTCCAGTAGCTTACTGACCTCTTCGAGTAACTGCATTAACTCGGAAACATCGCCGTAGCCCAAGTCCTCAAATGTCACCGCTGGCGTCCTCATTCTAACTCCTGGCTCCTGACTCCTGAATTCTGGCTCCTGAGCAGTACACGCATTATCTATTCCCGCGGTTTGTATTTACATTGAGGATATGCTATTTTTTATTGCATGAATGCGCCGCACCGTAAAAATATCTCGCGAGCCGCATCGAATCTCCGCGACGAGTCTCCTGATGCGGAGCGGACGGGATCAAGGAATATGCGTTTTGTTGAGGGGGGAATGCCCGCCTCTCTTTCAAAGCTCATCACAGACCTTGAAAAGAGCGATCCCCTCAATATTTCCGGGGTTTTCGGCTCAGCGCTCGCGTACCTCATCGTTCTTATACACGAGCGGATCAAGAGGCCGATTGTCCTCATCACAAAAGGGCCGAAAGAGGTCGAGGAGATTGCCGCTGACCTGGAAACGCTCGGCGGAGCGGGTGTCTATAGTTTCCCGGCATGGGAAACGCTCCCGGAGGAAAATTTAGAGCCGCATCCGGATATCATTGGTGAACGTTTCTTTCTTATGGAGAAACTGGTGAGGGAACGCGAGGCCGGCCGACAGGGCGCAGGCAGTGCCGGAGCGCCTATGATCGTCGTGACTTCGCTCCATTCATTCGCCCAGCGGCTGGTGCCGCCGGATGCGTTTGCTTCAGAGATACTGAAATTCACGGTCGGGGAATATCTCCCATTGGAGCAACTCCTGCGCTATCTGAAGGCGGGCGGGTTTAGCAGGGTGGAGATGGTGGAGAACAAGGGGGAGTACTCTGTGAGGGGCGGCATCGTTGATCTCTTTCCTCCTGCCGCGGATTATCCCCTCAGGCTCGAATTTATCGGTGATGAGATCGGTACGATCAGACAATTTCACACGCAGACCCAGCGGACCATCTCGGAGCTCGGCGAGGGCGCGATAACGCCTTTCTCAGAGCTCACGCTGTTGAAGCGTTACCGGGATAAATTGGGAACGCTCTTTGATTACCTTCCGGATAATACGATCATCGCATTCCATGAGCCTGCCGCGAGCCTTCGCGCCATGGAGGATGCGGAGTTGGGAGGCGACTATGCGCTCTCCCCATCGGAGATCTCCAGCGCGATTGGCGCGAGGCAGACAGTGTATTGCTCATTGCTGCCTGAGGATTCCCCCGCGCGCCCGGCCGCCCGGAGGATCGAGATCGAGTTCAAGTCGCTGGAGCCATACCGCGCGCTCGCCCTGGGGGGTGAGCTCGTCGGGGAGTGGGGCACGAGGATCTTCGGCCACCTCGCGGAGTGGGTGAGAGAGGGGTTGGCGATCTCTATCTTCTGCAACAACGAGGGAGAGCGCGAGCGATTGCGTGAGCTTCTCAGGGAACGGCAGATACAGTTGCCACGGGGGAGTGATATATTCGTGGGGCAGCTCAGTTCGGGATTTATTTTCCCCGAGGGGCGGATTGCAGTCCTCACGGACGCGGAGATATTTGCCCGCTACAGGATGCACCGCCCGAGGAGGAGGTTCAAGGGAACAGTCCCGCTCAAGGAATTTACCGAGCTCAAGCCCGGCGACTATGTGGTGCACGTGAGCCATGGGATAGGGATTTACCGGGGCATAAAGAAGTTGATGAAGGATGGCGTGGAGAAGGAATTTATCTGCATTGAGTACCATGAGAAATCGAAGCTGTACGTGCCGCTGGAGCAGGCGGGCCTGGTGGAGCGCTATATCGGCTTCAGCAAGACCCCGCCGAATCTGGATCGGCTCGGCGGAGGGCGCTGGCAGGGCGTGCGGCTCGCCGCGCAGAGGGCCATATTCGATTACGCGGCGGAAATCCTCCAGCTCCAGGCGGCGCGGCAGTCGAAGGAGGGGTACGCGTTTTCTGCCGACACGGCCTGGCAGAAGGAGTTCGAGCGCGCCTTCATTTACGAGGAGACTCCTGATCAGGCCTCTGCCATTGAGGATGTCAAGCGCGATATGGAGCGCCCTCACCCGATGGACCGTCTCATCTGCGGCGATGTCGGGTACGGCAAAACGGAGGTTGCGATGCGTGCGGCGTTCAAGGCGGTCATGGACGGCAAACAGGTTGCCATCCTCGTCCCGACCACCGTCCTCGCGCAGCAGCACCTGAGCACCTTTACGGACCGTTTCGCTGCTTACCCCGTGCGGATAGAGATGCTGAGCCGTTTCCTGAGCGAAAAGGAACAGCAGTGCGTGCTCGAGGCCCTGGGGCGCGGCGCGGCTGACGTCGTGATCGGCACGCATCGGCTCATACAGCCGGACGTTGCGTTCAAAGACCTGGGATTGGTGATCGTTGACGAGGAGCAGCGGTTCGGCGTGCCGCACAAGGAGAAGTTCAAGAAGCTGCGGCTCATGGTGGATGTCCTGACGATGACGGCGACGCCGATCCCGCGCACCCTCTACATGTCCCTGGCGGGAATCAGGGATATGTCAACGATCGCCACGCCTCCCGAGGACCGGCTCGCCATCGAGACGGAGGTGTGTGAGTACGACGAGGAGCTCATCAGGGGCGCCATCCGCAGGGAACTCGGCCGGGAGGGGCAGGTCTACGTTGTCCATAACTATGTCGAGACGATCGAGCGCATGAGGGAAACGATTGAGAAGCTCGTGCCGGAGGCGGTCCTCGCGGTAGGCCATGGGCAGATGGCGGATGACGAACTCGAGGAGGTGATGCAGCGATTCGTGGAGGGGAAGATTGATGTCCTCGTGTGCACCACGATCATCGAGTCGGGGCTGGACATCCCCAACGTGAACACCATCATCATTGACCACGCCGACAGGTTCGGTCTCGCGGACCTCTATCAGCTGAGGGGTCGCGTGGGCCGCTACCGGCGGAGGGCATACGCGTATCTGCTCTACCCGAGGGGGATGGGGCTCATTGACGATGCCCGCAGGAGGTTGAAAGCCCTCATGGAGCACACGAGCCTCGGTTCAGGATTTAAAATCGCGCTGCGCGACCTGGAGATCCGCGGCTCCGGCAATATCCTGGGCCATGAGCAGCACGGGCACATCGCGGCGATAGGGTTTGACCTCTACTGCAAGCTGCTCAAGAGGAGCGTTGATACCCTCAGGGGGAGAGACGCCGCAGGGATTGAGGAGATTGAGGTGAATCTGCCCTTCGCGGCCGAGCTCCCCGCGAGCTATATCCCCGCGGAGGATCAGAGGATTGATCTGTACAAGAAGATGGGAGATATACACAGCGAGGAAGAGATCGAGGAGATCGCCGACGAGCTCAAAGACCGTTTCGGCCCGCTGCCGGAGGCGGCGATACTCCTCCTCGAGATATGCCGGCTGAAGCTCAGCGCGAGGGGGAGTGGGATACGCTCGGTATCGCTTCAGGATGATAAGATTGTCGCCGTGAGACATGGCGAGGAACTCCGTCCCGGAGGACGCTACCCGAGACTCACGAAGCAGACGCCATTGGGCGCGGTGAGGGAGATACGGGAGAAGCTTGCACAACTGTGAGAGGGGGAGACGACGGCCGCTCAATTTGTAATGGGTCAGTTATGGGGGGAATGAAAAGGTTATCCACGGATTTCACGGATTTTCACGGATGTAAAAACAGCCTAAAGTTTAAAGCTGAAAGCCAAAGGAGACAGTTACACTTTAAACTTTATGCATTCAACTTTCTGCTGTGGTTACAATCCGTGTCAATCCGTGGATGAAAGAACA
>Ga0315281_10000947_pt1 | contig 41862 bp, 35 predicted proteins | sample YL17G07_0_MG_FD_204540 | JGI IMG/M metagenome (GOLD analysis project Ga0315281, IMG submission 204540) | Sediment microbial communities from Yellowstone Lake, YNP, Wyoming, USA - YL17G07_0 | ecosystem: Environmental > Aquatic > Freshwater > Lake > Sediment | place: USA: Wyoming | collected...
TCCTGCCTTCATCTTTCCTTTCAACTCATAAAAATCGATACAGGTTCCACAACAGACAATCTCCACTCCTTTCTCGGACAACATCTGGAGTGACTCCAAAACCTTGGAACCCTCTGCGGCCAATTGGACACCACTATTGATCAGAATCAAACGACTCGGCTTGGTCTCCAAATCCAGCAGCGTCTTTAAAAAGGCCTTCATCAAAAATGATCCCAAGGCTTCATCCCCGCCTCCAAGGAGATCAGAGTTGATATAAACTACAACCTTTTTGGCTTTTCCGTCAGACCTGGCCATGTTTCCTTCATTCTTACCCATGGCTTTCTGAATGTTTAAGTAAAAATCCTGCTCTCTCCTTTCGACTTTTACTTGACATCCTTGACTTTGAGCGAATCGTTCGACATTCCCGCAGGAAGAAGCATTGTCCACAATCACAACTAACTCTCCCTCTTTGAGTTGATCCAATGCCTGTTTTGTATTAACGACGGGTTGGGGACAGGCAAGCCCCCTACAATCAATCACTGGCATTTTCCTCTTCCTCCCCTCAACTATCTTAATTGTTAAAAAAAAGAAGTCAAATTGGTTTTTCCAATAAAATCTTTGCCAATTAATAAAGATTCTCAATACTTCTTTTCTGTTGCCTTGGCGAAGCAAAGTTGATATAAATTGTTTTAAAATGTAATAAGGGAGGTGGGATATGTATAAGAAGATTTTGGTCCCATTGGATGGTTCGGAATTGGCCAAAAGGGCTTTAGATGAGGCCGAAAAGCTGGCGAATTGTTTCGGTGCGGAGATAATACTATTCCAGGTGGTCCCCTTTATGCCCATCTATGGTTCGCCGGAGTTGGTGACGCCTCTTATCGTCGATGAGAAACAAAAGGAATCGGCTGAGAAGTATCTTGACACCCTTGCCGAGGAATTGAAAAAGAAAGGCTTCAAGGTAACGACGGCCGTGAGGACAGGGCAGCAGGTGGCCGTGGAGATCATTGATTTCGCAAAAGAAAGTGGGGTCGATCTAATTGTCATGTGCACCCATGGCAGATCCGGGATCACACGATGGATGTTGGGAAGTGTCGCCCTTAAACTCTTAACCCGGGCCGGAAAACCCATCCTTCTTATCCGTTCAAAGGGTTAAGCCCTTCGCCATGAGAACCATCCTCCCCACATTTTGCCTGGCAAGTAGACGGGTTAAAGAAAAAAAATGAAAAGGGAACATATCTTTCTCATCTTCATCCTCTTCCTCACTTTCCTTTCCATTTATCTCCTCTACCATATCCTCTCCCCTTTTCTATCATCCATCATATGGGCCGTTCTCCTGGCCATGATCTTTCATCCCCTCTTCCAAAAACTTCGACGCCTCTTGAAAAAAAGGGAAGTCCTCTCTGCCATCATGATAACCTTATTGGTGCTCATCGTCATCTTATTACCCTTCGTTCTTCTAATGGCCTCTTTGGCCAGCGAGGTGGTAGACGTCTATCATCGGGTGGAGGAGATGATCAAGACCGGTCAACTTCAAGCTTATTTGGAAAGAATCAAAGAGATCCCTATTCTCAAATGGATTTTAATCAGGCTGAGCCAACACATCGATCTTTCGGAAATGGACCCTCTGCCTCTATTATTAAAGAACCTTCAAAAGGTCAGTACCTTTATTTTCAACCAGACGACAACCCTCTTAAAAGGATTTTCCACCTTTATCGCTGGATTCTTTTTCACCCTTCTCTCCCTCTACTATTTTTTTAAAGATGGGAGTCTTTTTCTCAATGGATTGAAGGAGATTGTTCCCCTCCCATCAAAGGAAAGGGATCTGCTCATTCAACGGTTCAAGGACATGATCTATGCAACCATTTATGGAGGGATTCTGATCGCCATCATTCAGGGTCTCTTGGGGGGGTTATCTTTTTGGGTCCTTGGACTTCCTTCGCCTATCTTCTGGGGAACAGCGATGGCTTTACTTTCCTTTATACCCTTTGGCGGAACCGCTCTCATCTGGGCCCCCACTGCCATCATCTTGATGATTGGAGGAACTGTTTGGAAGGGACTCATCTTGCTTGGTCTGGGAGTATGCGTGATTAGTATGGTGGACAATCTTCTCAGACCGTTCTTCATCAGTTCCAGAACGAATATCCATCCTTTACTCCTCTTCTTCGCTGTGCTGGGAGGAATCCAAACTTTTGGATTGATTGGTGTGGTAGCAGGTCCTTTGATCGCCACCCTCTTCCTTACGTTGATCGAGATTTATATTCAAGGGATTAAACCTGTTAAAATCAGTTCGGAGTGATTAGTTCGGAGCTCGGAGTATTTTGTTTTAAAACTCTAAACTCCGAACTCTGAACTATTTTTTGTATTAAAGGTTGGGGGCTTCTAAGATTTCGACTTTAAACTCTTTGGCCTGGCTGGGTGGGTCCTTGAAAATGACCATGAAAGGAGTTGCCTTGCCTGAAGGCGTGACCATCTCCTGATTCGTTTTAGGTTTAATCACCATTCCCCCTTTAAAAAATTCCACCGGTTGTTTCTTTAACTCTTCACGACTGAGGATGCGACCACAGATCGCCTCCTTCTCAGCCACTTTGAGTTTGTCTTGATCATAAATGACGACTATTATTTTGATATGTTTTTTTGTGAACCTGGATTGATTTTTCACCTTTCCCTCGATGATAAAGAGTGGGGTCTCTCCTATCTTCTCCTCATATCCACTCAGATCTCCAACGATTAAATCTCCTTTCTCTATTCCCCAGATCTGGTTCCAAAGCTCAGTGATCTTTTTAACTGGATATTCTAAATAGGGGGAGAGTCTGCCACCGGAACTCAATTCCGACCATACATAGAAGATACCGAAGAACAGGAGGACCAAAACGATGATAAGGGCAAAAAATCGAGAGGGGCCTCTTCTCTCAGGACGCAACATACTCTTCGGTCTGGAAGGCTTGCTTTCCACCCTCTCTTCCCTTACCGGTTCTTCAGGGGGGAACTCCTCCACTTCCTCTAGGGGAGCCAATCTCTCAACTTTTTCCGGGGGAGCCAATTTTTCCGCTTTCTTTGGAAGAGCCTTTTCAGAAAAGAGGAATGTTTCCTCCTCCTCTGGCGCTCCCTCTTCCTTCTCGACTTTCGCCTCTGGAGGAGCCTCCACCTTTTTCTCACCTGGTTCCATCAAATCTTCATGATATTTGGCAAAGGATGCGAAATCTTCGATAACTTCCTCTTTTGTCTCAGGAGGAGGGACGACATAGAATACATGTTTGCACCGTGAACAACGGACCTTGACGCCCTTGGCTGGAATTCGAGAATCGTCTAAATTAAACTTGGTCAAACAGGAGGCACAGGTGACGATCATAGAAAACCCCCTTCTTAAGTATGATTTCTGAAAAAGTCCACAAATCTCTTAAATCAAAATCCCTGCCTGCGGTAGGCCGGGATGGTATCAGAGATCTCTAATCATTTTTTGCTCATTATGATGAAAGGAATAGGAAAAATCAAGAATAAAATGGAAAGGGTCTTATTGTCATAGAGTCATTGGATCATTGAGTTAAAATTTCGTCTTTGGGTCATTGGGTCTTTAGGTCATAGTATCTTTTGTTTTTTAGTTAAGATGCAAGGACTCTATGACGGTTTTGGACGCAAAGACACAATGATGGAAAGGATAATCTATTCAGTAGAAGAGTAAACTAAAAAGACCTAATAAACCAGAGAGACCCGATAGACGAAATATTATCGTCCCAAACGCTTTTTGAACTCCTGAGTCAGCAATGGAATGACGGTAAAGAGATCGCCGACAACCCCATAGGTGGCTATCTTAAAAATGGGAGCTTCAGCGTCCTTATTGATGGCGACGATGATATCCGAAGTCTTCATCCCAGCCTGGTGCTGAATGGAGCCTGAGATACCGCATGCAATATAGATCTTGGCTCGAACGGTTCGACCGGTCTGTCCAACTTGATGTTCATAAGGAATCCAGCCTGAATCGACGGCTGCACGAGAGGCACCCACGGCAGCACCCAAGACACCTGCCAGTTCCCGGATCACTTTAAAATTTTCAGGGCCCCCTATGCCTCTTCCCCCTGAGACGATGATCTCCGCATCAGCCAGATTGACCGTTTCCGCCCCTTTGATGAATTCTAAGACCTTTGTCCTGATCTGATCCTCTGCCATCTGGAGGGTTTCTCGAATGATTTCTCCTCTTCTCTCATCATCCCTCGGAGGCATGGCAAAAACCTTGGGTCTGACCGTGGACATCTGAGGTCGGTAGTTGGGATAGTCAAGAATCGTCGCCATAATGTTTCCACCAAAAGCCGGTCGGGTCTGTTTAAGATATTTTGTTTCAGGATCGATGTCCAGACCAGTACAGTCTGCTGTTAATCCTGCCTCGATGGTTGTGGCTACCGTTCCTGCAAAATCTCGGCCCTGAGTGGTGGCCCCAAAAAGGACGATCTCAGGTTTATATTTCCGGATGAGATCCACGGCAGCCTTAGCATAGGAATCAGTACGATATTGTTTGAGCAAAGGGCTTTCCATCACATAAACTTTTTCAGCTCCGTAGGCCATGGCTTCTTTAGCAAATTTATCAATAGCCTCCTTATCCCCGAAAAGCATCCCGCATAATTTGCATCCGATGGCATCGGCCAACTTCCTTCCCTCCCCAAGGAGCTCGAAGGAGACACTTCCGACCTTGCCTTGTTCATGCTCTATAAAAATCCAGACATCTTTATAAGCACTAAGGTCGATCGTGATGGCTTTCTCTTCTTTTTCCAGAGTGATGGCACTCACCGGACAGACGTCTACGCAAGCCCCGCAGAAGGTACACTTATCGTCGACCACAGCAATCCCTTCCTTCATACTCAGTGCTCCGAAGGGACAAGAAGGAATACAAGATTCACATCCAGTGCAGGCATCCTTATCGATCAATAATCTGGCCATTCGCTCCTCCTAAAATCCTCCAACCCCCCTTTGCTAAAGGGGGGTTGGGGGGGGATTATTAATTTTATTTGATAAATTTCGTATCCATCAATTTGTTTACCAGAAGGGGGACTACCTCTGCCAATTCTCCTTTCAAAATCTCGCCGCTTCCTCCTCTGGCCTCCGGGGAAAAGACCCTCATCACCCAGGTGGGTGATCCCTTCAATCCAATACGATTCTCATCCGCGCCGATATCCTTTGCGGTCAAGGTAGGTATTTGTGCTTTGGCCGCCTTCTTGATCCCTAAGAGGGAAGGAAGTCTCGGCTCATTGATGTCTTTGACAACCGTCAACAAAGCTGGAAGTGAAGATTCAACAACCTCTCTCCCATTTTCCAGCAACCGTTCCACAATGATCTTCTTTTTCTCAAGGTTGATTTCCTTAACCTTCGAAACATAAGTCAGTTGTGGGATTCCCAGGCGGGTGGCAATGCCTGGCCCGACTTGAGCCGTATCTCCATCGATGGCTTGTTTTCCGCAAATCACCAAGTCCACCTCGCCGAGCGTCTTGAGGGTCCTGGAGAGGGCATAAGCCGTGGCCAGGGTGTCTGCTCCGGCAAAGGCCCTGTCTGAGACCAGATAGACCTTATCCGCACCCACGGCCAGTGCATTTTTCAATACCTCGATGGCCTGTGGAGGGCCCATGCTGATGACGTGGACTTCTCCGCCATGCTTCTCTTTGATGAGAAGAGCTTCTTCAACAGCGTACTCATCGAAGGGATTGGTAATGCTTGCCACACCTTCCCGAACTAATGTGTTGGTCTTCGGGTCAATCTTCACATCCGTCGTGTCCGGGACCTGTTTGATGCATACGGCGATCTTCACTTTATCCTCCTCATTTTCCTTTAAAATTGGGTTTCCTCTTTTCAATGAATGCCGTCATTCCTTCTTTCTGATCCTCGGTGGTAAAACCGAGACTGAAGGCATAGGATTCTAAAGAACATGCTTCTGCCAAATCCATATTGAAACCAGCATCCACTGCCATCTTGGCTAATCTCACTCCAATGGCTCCATTGGCTGCGATTTGGAGGGCCACTTTTTTAGTCTCCTCCATCAGGGAGGCCTGGGGAAAGACTCGATTGACAATCCCCATCTGAAAGGCTTCCTGAGCGGTGATCATCTTCCCTGTCAGAATCAGTTCCTTCGCATTCCCTTTCCCGATCAGGCGAGGAAGTCTCTGGGTCCCTCCAAAGCCTGGAAAGATGCCGAGGGTGACCTCTGGAAGGCCGAACCTTGCGTTCTCAGAGGCATAGATGAAATCACAGGCAATAGCAATCTCCGTTCCTCCCCCCAGGGCGTAACCATTGACAGCCGCAATGACCGGTCGATCGAGGTCCTGGATCATTTTCAAGGTGAGATGGCCCAATTTTGAAAAGTTCAGGGCCTCAATGGAGTTCATTCCCTTCATCTCCGCGATATCGGCCCCTGCGACAAACGCTTTCTCTCCACCCCCAGTCATGATGAGAACCTTCATCTCTAAATGGTCCTTCGCCTCCTGGATTCCCATCTGAATATCTTTGAGCGTCTCGATGTTTAAGGCATTGAGCGCCTTGGGCCGGTTAATCGCGAGGATCCCGATTTCACCTTCAAAGGATAACAAAATATTTTTATATTCCATCTCCCCTCCTAAAACGTAACCGTTACTCTTAACTCTTTTCTACAATCATGGCCATGCCTTGGCCACCACCAATGCAGAGGGTGGCAAGACCGAGGTCGATCTTCCGTCGTCTCATTTCATGAAGGAGAGTGACAATCAATCTTGCACCCGAGCATCCAATAGGATGCCCTAGGGAGATCCCACTCCCATTGACATTCGTCTTTTCCATATCAAATTGCAGCTCCCGGATGCATGCAATTGCTTGGGAGGCAAAGGCCTCATTCAGTTCAATCAGTCCAATGTCATTGAGAGTGACTCCAGCCTTTTTTAAGGCCTTCCTCACTGCAGGAATAGGGCCTAAGCCCATATAGGCCGGGTCAACCCCTCCCGCGGCATAAGACCGAATCGTTCCCATGGGTTCTAAATTCAATGCCTTTGCCATTTCTTTAGACATCAGGAGGACAGCGGCGGCAGCATCATTGATTCCAGAGGCGTTTCCTGCGGTAACGGTTCCTCCCGGTTTAAAGGCTGCGGGGAGTTTGCCCATCTTCTCTAAAGAAGTATCCATGGGCCTTTCATCGGTATCGAAGAGGATGGGTTCACCCTTCTTTTGTGGAATCACCACCGGAACAATTTCTTCCTTAAAAATTCCATTTTTGATGGCAGCTCTCGCCCTCTGATGGCTCAGCAATCCTAATTCATCCTGCTCTTTTCTGGAAATTCCAAACTTCTCAGCAATGTTCTCTGCGGTGAGTCCCATGTGGTATCCGTAAAAAATTTCAAAGAGACCATCAAAGACCATTAAATCGATCATCTCTTGGTTAAACATCCTGGCACCCCAGCGACCTGTGGGGAATGCATAAGGAACCTGACTCATGTTCTCCATTCCCCCTGCCACTACGACCTCTGCTTCCCCTGTTAGGATCGATTGAGCCCCTAAGGCAATGGCTTTTAGACCTGAGGCACAGACCTTATTGATCGTAAAGGCATTGGTTTCCTTCGGAATTCCTGCATGAATCATCGCCTGACGGGCTGGATTCTGCCCCTGTCCAGCCTGCAGCACATTTCCCATGATTACTTCATCAACTTGAACCCCCGGCATGGACTCATCCCATTTGTAATTGGATTTCTCCAACTCCGTCATTCCTGTCCATTTAAAGGCATCCGGAGCGACCTCAAGAAGTTCTTTTTTAATGATTGGCTTAAGACAGGCCTTTTTAAGAACCTCTCTGATTGCAATGACCCCTAATTTGATGGCCGAAACATCCTTCAAGGAGGCCCCGAATGTCCCGACGGCTGTTCTGGCTCCACTAACAATGACAACTTCTCTCATTTGATTCTCCTTTTAACCCCCCTATCGGCAGATATGAGATGAAATGAAAAAGGTAGGTTGTTAATTAATTCAAAAGATAATTTTCACAAGTATGTCTTTTAGCCTAAATCATTTTTTTTGTCAACATCTTTTTAATGGATTGGAATATTAATAATTTATATTTGATTTCGATAGGTTTGCAGCAGTCAGGATAGCTTTAACAAGATTGATTGGATCGGCCAATCCTTTTCCGGCAATGTCATAGGCTGTCCCATGATCGACTGATGTACGGATAAAAGGTAATCCTAAGGTAAAATTGACTGCTTCCTTAAAATCGAGCATCTTAATAGGGATGAGGCCTTGGTCGTGATACATGGAGACGACGGCATCAAAGGTGTAACGGCCTGAGAGGTCGAAAAAAGAGTCAGCGGGAAAGGGCCCTTCGACATCCATTCCGAGGGATTTCGCCGCTGCGATGGCCGGAAGGATCTCCTTTTTCTCCTCTTCTCCCAAGAGCCCTTCCTCTCCGCAATGGGGGTTGAGGCCGAGGACAGCAATTTTGGGGTGAAGAACACCGAAATACTTTTTCATCCCTTCATCCGTCAATTGAATGATAGAGAGGAGTCGATTCGCAGTGATCCATCTTGAAACATCCTTAAGAGGAAGATGGGTCGTCACCAGGATGATTTTCCATCTTGATCCCAAAAACATCATGGCAACAAGGGAGGCCCCAACCAGATGGGCTAAGAGTTCTGTATGGCCTGGAAAAGAATAACCCGCTGCATTGATCGCCTGTTTATTGATCGGACAGGTGGTAATGGCATCCAACTTTCCGCTCCTCACCCACTTGACCGCTTCTTCAATATATTTCACCATTGCCTCACCACAGGCTCTGTCCGGTTGTCCAAAACGGAGAGAAGTGACTTCTAATCGGCTTAAGGGAAGGAGAAAAATTTTCTGAGGGACGTACCCTTCTCCTGGAATCTTATCAATGACCTCCAGGGATGTAGCAAGGTTTTGCATTCGAATGGCTCTTGAAAGGACTTCCCGATCGCCGAAGACAATGGGCCGGCAGGCTTTAAATGGTTCTTTCATGGATAAAGCCTTTACGATGATTTCCGGTCCGATACCAGTCGGGTCACCCATCGTGATTCCGATCTTGGGAAGGGTCATGCATCCACCATTCGAGGAATTAATATTTAATAGGTTAAATTGCTACTTTTTGACAATACCCGAATCTGAGATAAGCACCAAATTCCAAGCACCAAATATCAAATCAATTACCCTGCCTACCGCAGGCAGGAATGACCAAAATTCGAAACTTCAATCAAAATCGTTTTGGTCATTTGGACATTGGCGTTTGGGATTTATTTGGGATTTGGAATTTGGAAATTGGGATTTCAAATTAAAGTTTGATCTCGATGACGGCCTTTTCTTTTAACGTACTGAGATATTGTCTAAAGGCCTTCTCCGTTTCACTTGCATAATAGTCCGCTTGAACCTTCTCTCTGACCTCCTCAAAGGGGAGAGGGTCTATTCCCTTTCGATCAAGGAGTTTAATGATATGGAAACCAAAATCCGTTCGAAGGATCCCACTTACTTCTCCGACCTTGAGGCGGAGCGCTTCTCTTTCAAAGGCAGGCAGGAGCTCTCCCTTTCTGAAATAACCCAAATCCCCACGATCCTTATTCGATTTATCTTCCGAATAGAGGAGAGCCATTTCCCCAAATTCTTCTCCCTCTTTAATTTTTTCTAAGACTTTCTGACACTTCTTTCTAATTTCCCGGATCTCCTCCGGTATGGCCCCTTTTGGAATGGCAAATAGGATGTGGCCGGGTCGATAGGTTTCATTGGTTCGATAGCGATCGATATTATTTTGATAGAAATCCCTTAACTCTTTTTCTCCAGCCTTCGTTTCGACCTTCACCGCCCAATTGATCAACTTCTTGCGCTGCAGCCCTTTTTCGATCTCTTTCTTATAGGTCTCTAAGGTCAGGCCTTCGGCCGCTAACGCCTTTTCTAAATCCTCTTGGGTGGCAGCGTTTCTCCGCTTGACTTCCTCCAGGGTGGCTTCCATTTCTTTGCCGGAAATTTTGATTCCAGATTTCTTCACTTCCTGGTCAATCAATTTCTCCTCAATCAGCTTTTCCAACACCTTTTGATAAACCTCCTGGAATCGTTCCCGCCTCTCCAAACGATCTTCGGTCGTGATCTGTTCTTTAATCGGGTTGACCCACTTTTCAACTTCGGAGAGGGTGATAATTTCTTTATTGACCACCGCTACCACCCGATCAATGACTGCTTCACTGAAAGAGATCGGTCCGTATAAAAAGAAAAAGAATCCAAATAGTAAAAAGAACTTTTTCATCTTCTCACTTCTCCTTTTTATGACCTGAGCCACTTCTTGTTGATCTTCACTTTCGCCTTCCCTTTGATGCTTTTCAGCCATCTCTGGTAATTCTCCTCCCCCTTCTTTTGCTCAAGCTCTTGGAGAATCCCTAATTTGGCTTCTCCAAATGGAATCTGCCGGGGTTCGATTTTTTCTTCCAATTTAAAAATATGGTATCCATACGGGCTTTTAATCACCTCACTGATCGCTCCCACTTCCATATTAAAAACATGGTCAAATTCGGTTGGCTTCTCTCCTTTGCTGAAATAACCTAAATCCCCGCCCTGAGCTTTTTCAGGCCCCAGGGATTTTTCCATAGCCACCTTCTCAAAGCTCTCTCCTTTTTTCAGCCGTTTCAGGATCTGAATCGCTTCTTCCCCATCTGCCACAACGATCTGACGTGTCCTCACCTTCTGGCTAATCTGAAATGAAGATCGATGGTTTTCATAATATTGAAAGGCTTCCTTTTCATCAATTTTCTCTTGGGAATGGAAGGCACTTCGGATGACCTTCTCCGCTAATAATTTTTCTTCTAGCCGAACTTTCCATTCCTCCAAGGTCATCCCCTTGAGACCCAATTTTTCTCCAAATCCCTCTCCAGGATAATCCATTTTTATTTCAGAAATGGCCTGCTTCAACTCTTCAGGGGAGACCTTGATTCCCAAACGCCGGGCTTCTTGGACGAGAATCTTGCGTTCGATCACCTGATCGAGATAGGCTTGCCTCAGGTTTCCAAGATCTGTTCCCTTTGCCTCCTTACCTGGTTCTAAAATCGACTCCTTAAACTCCCGATCAAATTCTTCAACCGGGATCTGTTCTTCATTGACTTGAGCGATGATATGTTCAGGGAGTCCCACTCCCCATTGGCCACATCCCCACAGGAATGACAAAAGGATGATTAAGATGAGGAGGGGGGGAGATTTATTCATTTCTTCCCTTCTTTTGGTTTTACCTCCTTCTTCTCTTCTTCAGTCCATAGCTTCTCGTTAATGAGGACCTTGGCTTTCGATTTCGCTTCTTTCACATATTCAAGATAGGCCTCCTGCTTTTTCTTCGGCTGGAGGAAAAAGCGGATTCTTTCTTTGACTTGAATCAGGGGCCTCAAGGAGGTCCCCCGCATGTCTTCCAATCGAATGATATGGTACCCATAGGGCGTACTGACGACTTCACTGATCTCCCCCCTTTTTCTGAGGGAAAAGGCTGCTTCTTCAAACTGAGCAAAGGGAGGGGCCAACTGCCCCCGGCGAATATAACCAAGATTTCCCCCATCTTCCTTGAAATTACCGATATTGTACGTGGAGGCTAACTTCTCAAAACTCTCACCCTGTGAGAGTCTCGTCACCACCTCCTTTAGGGCGGGTTCTGAGTTGACGACAATGTGACGAATCTTTATTTCCTGCGGTTCTGTAAAAAGAGCCTGGTTCTCTTTATAGTATCGTTGAATCTCCCCCTCTGAGACTTCGACTCTTCCTCTCAATCCCTCTTCGAGAAGGGCTTCAATGAGGATGGCCCTCCTCGCATCCTCGATTTTGGCCAGAATTTCTTTATTCTTATCCAGGCCTTTCTTCTTGGCCTCCTGATAGAGCACCTCTCGGGGGATTACATAATTTTCAAGAAAATCTCTCGTCCCCTTTTGGCTCAACAACCTCATCTTTCCTTCCAAGGGTTGCTTTTCCAATATCTCCTGAAATTCTTCCAGGGAGATAGAAACATCGTTGATCCTGACCAGCTCTTTCTCCCTCAACCCCTTCTCTCCTGATTTCGGACAACCTGAAAACAAGAAAGACAGGAAGAGCAATATCCCGAATAAAATCAATCTCTTCGTCATCGTTCTCACTCCATTGGATCTATCTGTAGACCTATTCCCTCCTCTTTGTTAAACGAGCACGATGAAATCTACCATATCAGGTCAATGCTTGCAATAGCTTTTTAGCCGCCCCGAAGGGGTCTCTCCTGGCATCAAGCCATCCTTCAATAACCAATTTAGAGTCTGGAGTGAATCGATATTTACCCTCCCCTTGTTGCACAAAATCCACTACCCTTTGGGGAGAGACCCGGGTATTCTCATCAAACGTGAGGACAAATTGAGAAGGGGTCTCCTCAAACTTTTTGATTGACAATCTCGTCAGGAGAATTTTCACCTTGATCACTTCCAGGAGATGATCCACCTCTTTAGGAATCTTCCCAAATCGATCGATCAGTTCCTCTCGAATACTCTCCACTTCCTCATCAGAACGAGAAAGAGAAAGTCTCCGATAGAGACTCAACCGTTCTCCCGGATCCTCCACATAAGCCTCTGGAATGAAGGCGGGGAGATGGAAGTGAATCTCTGGGGTGATCTCTTCTACGACTTCCTCGCCTTTTAATTCTCTGACGGCCTTCTCCATCAATTGGGTGTAGAGTTCAAATCCCACAGCAGCGATGTGTCCGGATTGAGATGGTCCGAGGAGGTTTCCCGCTCCCCGGATCTCCAGATCCTGGATCGCGAGTTTGAATCCGGATCCCAGCTCACTTAATTCCTGAATCGCCTGGAGCCTTCTCATGGCATCCCTGGAAAGGGTGAGATCTCCGGGAATGATGAGATAAGCATAGGCTTGATGGCTCCCCCGGCCAACTCGGCCACGGATTTGATAGAGGTCTGCCAGACCAAAACGCTCTGCGTGATTGATCAGGATGGTGTTGACGGTCGGGATGTCCAAACCGGATTCGATGATACTGGTACAGACGAGAAGATTAACTTCCTTCCTGACGAATTGGAGCATCACCTTCTCCAATTCCTTCTCCCTCATCTGACCATGGGCAATGGCCAAGGAGGCCTCTGGAATAAGCTGCTTTAAATGGTTGGCCAGGGTATGGATGTTTTGGACGCGATGGTGGACGAAGAAAACTTGACCTCCTCGATCGAACTCCCTCTGGATGGCTTCCCGGATGATTTCATCATCATAACGAATCACGAAAGTTCGAATCGACAGGCGATTTTCAGGGGGAGTCTGGATGAGACTGAGATCCCGAATTCCAGAGGCGGCCATCTGGAGTGTCCTCGGGATAGGGGTCGCCGTGAGCGTGATCACATCGACTAATTTTCTCATCTGCTTCAATTTCTCTTTGTGGGAGACGCCGAATCGATGCTCCTCATCAATCACCACCAGTCCCAGATCTCGGAACGACACATCTTTCTGCAACAGTCGGTGTGTCCCGATCACAATATCCACCTTCCCTCCCTTCAGCCGTTGAAGGATCTCCTTCTGCTCCCGAGGACTTTTAAACCGGCTCAACGCCTCGATCACCACCGGATAAATCTTGAATCGTTCACAGAAGGTCTGGTGATGCTGTTGGGCCAGAACCGTGGTAGGAACTAAAATGGCCACCTGTTTTCCGCTCATCACGGCACGATAGGCAGCCCGGATGGCCACCTCTGTCTTACCATATCCAACGTCCCCACAGATCAAGCGATCCATGGGTTTGGGGTTGTCCATGTCCTTCATCACCTCATCAATCGCTTGCATCTGATCCGGGGTTTCTTCATATTCAAAAATGGCTTCAAACTCTTTATAGAATTGGTCTAAAGGAGGAAATTTGAAACCCTCAAAGACCTGTCTGACTGCATAGAGGTCAAGGAGTTCTTTCACCATCTCTGAAACAGCCGCCTGCGCTCTCTTCTTTGCCCTCTCCCATGAATGACTTCCCAGTTTGTCCAGTCTGGGAGATTTTCCATCCCCTCCGACATAGCGTTGAATTAAATTGAGCCGGTCTACGGGAAGATAGAGTTTATCACCGTCTTGATATTCTAAAAGAAGGTAGTCGTTGGACACTCCCCAAATCTTTAAATGCTTTAGTCCTCTATAACGACTTATTCCGTAGTCGATATGGACGATAAAATCATCTTCCCAAAGTTTGCTGGATGAAGATAGGGTGGGGCTCCCTCTCTGCCATGAAGTGGAAATGATAGAAGCCCGAGCCTTTCCTTCAGGAAGCCTCTTTCTCTCCCCAAAAATCTCCTCTTCGGTCAGAATCACCCAACCCTCCCGGGGGTTTCGAAACCCCGAGGAGAGGGAGCCGACAAGAAGGACGAGACTTTCCTCGGATTGATTAAGGACCTCTCTGAACTTTTTTGCTTTTTCCAGTCGTGGTTCCACTCCATACTGGAAGAGAAGGTCCCTCAATCGCTCAGCCTGACCCTGGGTATGGGAAACGATGAAGATTCTCCTTCCTTTTTCCTGCCAATCATGAAGGTTTTTCAAGAGGATCGAAAAAGGAGAAGTTTCTGGGAAACCGGTTTTCGCAGAGAGGACAGCTTTCATCTCCCTTTGGAGATTCTCATTCGTCTCCATCTCCAAAGAAAAAACTTGCTGGCATGGAGAAGGGGCAACGGGGCCTTCTTGGAGATAGACTATTTGAAACCTTTCCAAACAAAACGAAATATCCTCGTCGTTGAGATAATTGGCCTTTGGTGGAAGCACGGACCTCTTTTTTAACAAGGCTTTCTCATAATGTTCTTTGATCAGATGAGAAAAGGCCTGGGCCTCTTTCTCCACCTCATCGCCTTCTTCAATAAAAAGGATCTCATTCCCCTTCAGGTAATCCAGAAGAGTCTTCAGAGGTTGAGCAGAAGAATCTCTCGAAATATCCCTTGCTGGAAGAAGGATGGCATTTTCCATCATCCCCTGCGGAAGAGAGCGCTGAGTCTCTGTCTCGAACCGGCGGATGGACTCCAACCGGTCTCCGTCAAATTCCAATCGAAGGGGTTCTTCATAGAATGGAGTGTAGAGATCGATGATCGCCCCACGAACGCTGAAATCTCCCCTTTCCTCAACAATCTTCGCTAAAGGATATCCCCCTTCATGAAGAAAATTGATCAATCGGTCGCGATCTACCTCGTCTCCCACAGAAAGAGAGAAAACAGACTCCTTTAAATCGACTGGACTCAAAACTTTCTGCATCAAAGCCTTGATAGAAGAGACAATCACCACCTCCTCACCTTTCAGGAGGGAAAAAAGGACTTTCACCCGTTCCCTGACAATCTCAGGATGAGGAGGAATTTCATCATAAGGAAGGGTTTCCCATTGAGGAAAGAGAAAGGCCGGGACTTCCGATCCCTTCATAAAAAATCGGAGATCTTCGAGGAGGGTTTCGGCATTCCTCAGGTGAGGGACGATGACCAGCAGGGGCCCCCTCACCTTTTCTCTCCAATGAGATAATAGGTAGGCCTTAGAAGAACCCGCCAGACTGGTCAATCCAATACGTTTCCATTTCCTCCATGGTTCTGATTCAAGCCAAGAATCAAAAGAATGGGAATTTTCTTTAATCGATATTGCCATATCTATTCATTTTTCAATTAAATAGGGATAGGTGTCAAGGATTGAATGGCATAGAGCATAGGGTTTAAACTTTTTGGACGCTTTGCGCCCTGCGCCATGCGAATTATTATTTTAGGCGTGACCGATAAAACTTAATCCATTTCAAAGAGAGAGGATAGGCAATGGAACTGAGAAGGGTACAGAGAATCAATGAACCGATCAGAAAAGAGAGGAGGAGACCCCTTTGGAAAACAATCCGCCCCCAAAAACCCAGACTCATAAATCCTTGAATCTTTCCCAATTGAAAAATCTCTTTGAGCGTTGCCCAGTCAATCCAAAATCCCGTCACCCACATCCCCACCCATGTGGCAATCATATAAAAGGGAACAATCCACCAGGGGGTGTTTGTCCAAACTCCTAAAAGAATGGCCACCCGATTCAATCCGAATAGAAAAGCAATCGCTAAACCAGCAAGGGTGTGAAAACCTAAAAAGGGTGAAAAACCCAAGAAGATGCCGATGGCATAGGCCAGGGCCGTTCGTTCAGGTGTGTCTTCGATATGGAGAAGTTTTTTGATCAAGTTTTTGAAGCGGTGCATTTCAGCATCCGATCCTAAATTCTCTTTAACATATTTTTGGTAAAGAAATGTAGGGGAGTCCCACTGTGGACTCCCTTCTTGCGACAGGGAAGGGAGAGGATTGATGTGGGGGCTGTCTGTTCACCCTCACCCCTGCCTACCGCAGGCACTCCCTCTCCCGTCAAGGGAGAGGGAGGATATTGGAATATTGCCGTGACACGAATGGAGACATTCCTTATTGAGAAAACAGGCATTACATAAAGGGTTTTTCGCTTTGCAGACCGATCTTCCAAATCGGATGAGGTTGAGGTGCAGTGATAAGGATTTCCCCTTTGGGATCAAAGTCACCATCCAGGGATGTGCTTTTTCTGCATCCATCCATTCTGGAATGAAACCAAGGCGTTTCCCAACCCGAAGGATATGGGTATCCACTGGAAACGCTTCTCTTCCGAGACCAAAGAGAAGGAGACAATGGAGGGTCTTCGGGCCAATCCCTTTAAGGGCTCCAATCATGTTTTTGATCTCTTCTGAATCCATCTTTTTTAAGAATGAAAGGTCCAATCTCCCTTCCCTTCCTTTGATCCAGCGGAGGATCTCAAGGACGCGCCTCGCCTTCTGTTCAGCCAATCCGCCCGGTCGGATGGCTGAAACAATAGATTTTGTTTTCGCCCCGAGGACATCCTCCCAATAGGGAAACCGCGTTTTCAATCTCTGAAAAGCTTTGTCTCGATTTCGATCGTTGGTATTCTGTGAAAGAATAGTCTCGATGAGGGTATCAAGAAGATCCCCCGCAAACTCTCTCCGAGGGATCCCATATTGTTTTTCCACAAGGCGAGTGATCTTTCTGACCGCTGCTTTTAAATCCTCACGTCCTTGCCATTCCTTCTTTAATCTTATCACTGAGTCGCCCTTTGAGAAGATCCTTCATTCTTGTTTTGACCCTCGTCACAAACCCCTGATAAGTTTCTCTCCCCTCCAATACCTGAAGATAGAATTCTGCCAAATCAGGATAACGTTTCAGAGTGCGATAGGCCAATTTTGTAAAACGAAAAACGAAACGAGAAAAAGTAAGCGCCCATTTCAGGTTCCCACAGATATCATAATACACGGTTCTTTGATAAAAATCGGAAGGGACGACACCCTTCTTTTTCCATTCTATGATCGCCTCAGCAGCCAGCATCCCGCTTTGAATAGCATAGTAGATCCCCTCTCCCTGCAGGGGATCCATCAGATGGGCGGCATCGCCCACAAGGAGAATTCTTCCCTGGGAGACCTTCTGGTTCTCATCATAAAAAGAAGGGAGGAGATGGCCCATGATCTTTACTGTCTTCCCTTCTGGGATATAGTCCAGTCCTTTGAGGAAGGTATTGAGGTATTGGCGAGGATTCATCTTCTTCGTCTCTCTAAACATTCCGCCGATACCGATGGAGAGCCATTCCTTTTTTGGAAAGACCCAACCATATCCATTAGGAATCCTCCCGAAATCCAAATGGACGAACTGAAGTTCCTTCGGGGGGAAATGGATGGATGAATCAAAAGGAATCTCACATTCTATCGCAATTCCATTTCCATCGTTCCATTGAGGTGGTAGCGATAAAGACCTGGCAACAATACTCTCCGCCCCATCCGCTCCCATGAGATATCGGCAACGAAGCCTCCTCTCCTTTCCCAATTCCACCTCAACCCCATCACCCTTCTCTTCTACTCTCGTAACTTTCTCCCCTTCGAGGATCACTGCACCATCCTCTAACGCTTTATGGACTAAAAGCTGATCGAAGCGATCTCTCATCACTAAAAATGCAATGGGATCCTTGGTTTCGATGAAGAAGGGATCTTTGGAGCAATAAGTGAATTTTGATCCATAGATGGTGTTCTCAATGACAGGGCTGAGATCGAAGCCGAGCAAATGAGCAGTTTTAGTTGAGAGGCAACCTCCGCAGGGTTTGTATCTGGGCAATCGTTCCTTTTCAATGATGAGTGTCTTCAACCCGGCCTTGGCACAGAACCTCGCCGCCGTTGATCCTCCAGGCCCTGCACCTACCACAATGACATCGTAATCCCAACTCATCATTTTTATCCTCAAAGGGTAAAAGAAAAATTACCATGAAACTTAGATTTGTCAATAGACAAGGCAAAAAAAGAGACTCTTTAGAGGGGAGTTAAGGTTCGCTGAGGAAGTTCTTGTGTGTTAAAGGCCGGTGAGTGTTCAGCGAATTTCTTTCTTGCGTTTAAAATATAAACCTGTCCCCAATTTCAGCTAAAACTGTTAGGGCAATCCACCCCCAAAGTCATGTGCCACCTCTTCTTTAAATAAAGGTTTATAGTTTAAGGGAGAGCAATATCTCGCTTTTGATAGGATTTTATCAGGATGTATAAACAGGTCAACAAAAATCTGGCAGGCACTTATTTTATGATCTTCGAAACATATTCGGCGATGGCTGGTGCAGCCGTCAACCCCGGAGATTCAATTCCCAGAAGATGGACCCTCCCCTTTTCTTGTTTCTGGATCACAAAATCTGTTTGCAACTCACCGTGATAATGAACTTTAGGGCGATTGCCTGAATATCCCGGATAGATTCTACGGATATTAAAGTCGGGAATCATGGCGAGGGCCCCTTTCTCAAATTCTTCCCTCAGCGTCCTTATTTCATAGTCATCTTTATCGGACACCTCAACGGCCGAAGGTCCAATCAGAGTTTCTTCTCCAAGCGTCCGGGTCAGATGGATCCCCAAGCTGTGGGGGGAATCTGGAACAGGGTAGACTAACCCTCTGATCACCTCCTCGGTCGTATTATAATAATCGCCCTTGTGAGGAACAATCCCATATTCCTCAAGACCACACATCCTTGCAATGCTATCGCTGTAAAGTCCTGCTGCATTGATGATCAACTCAGCTTCCATTTCACCTCGAGTGGTCCTCAGAGTGTTTTGATCATCAATGGACAGAACCTCGCATTGCTTTACTATCGTCACTCCCGATCCTTTAAGCATCCTTTCCATCATCCTCATATAGGCGGCCATGTCAACAATTCCTGTTTCCGGAGAGTAGAGAGCTGCTAAACATCTGACCCGAGGTTCAATCCTTAGAACCCCTGTTTCATCTAATAATCTCAGGTTTTCCACACCGTTTTCCTCACCTCTTTTTTCTAGGTCCTCCAGTGCCTTCAATTCCGCATTAACCAGGGCTATAATAATCTTACCGCATTTCCAATGGGGGATGTCGTGGTTTCGCAGAAATTCATAGGTCAAATGGCGGCCTCGAACGCATAATCTGGCTTTGAGGGATTCCTGGGGATAGTAAATTCCTCCATGAATCACACCACTGTTTCGTGTGCTCGTGTGCTCTCCTAACGCCTTTTCCTTTTCCAAAAGAAAAACCTCTTTCCCCTCTTTCGCCAAACGATAAGCCATATGGCATCCCACAATTCCTCCGCCTATGACGGCTACTCCCATGGAAGATCCCTCTCCAGAATTTAATTCAATAAAAAGTTTATATCATAATCATTTAAATGATTCATCAACTTCGAAAAGAGTTCCCCTATCTCCCATTTGAAAATAGCCCCCTGTTAGTTATAATGATGCCTGAATGAAAGAAACGGTCTGTCTCGTCAGTCTGGGATGTCCCAAAAACTTAGTTGATTCCGAAGTAATCCTCGGCCTTCTTTCAAAGGAGGGCTATCTCCTGACCACTGATCCTTTGAGGGCTGAAGTGCTCATCGTCAATACGTGCTCCTTTATTGAGGAGGCGACAAAGGAGGCCATCGAGACTATCCTTCAACTCTCCCGTCTTAAGAAAGAAGGTCATTGTCGTCTTCTCATTGTTTCTGGTTGTCTCCCACAACGATACGGGAAAGTTTTGGAAAAGGAATTACCGGAGGTAGACCTCTTCGTTGGCACCGGAGACTTTCAAAAACTTCCCGAGCTCTTGGCAGGGAAGCCGAGGAGAAGAAGTTTTCTCTCCAAACCCACTTTTCTCTACGATGAAAGAACGCCTCGAATTCTCTCCACCCCTCCTTTCATCGCATACCTGAAAATTGCAGAGGGCTGTTCCAATGCCTGCACCTTTTGTACCGTTCCAAAAATCAGAGGGCCTTATCGAAGTAGAAAGCTCCGATCCGTCCTGGAAGAGGCCGCAAGGCTTGCGGATCAGGGAGTTCAGGAACTCATCCTGATCGCTCAGGATACCACAGCTTATGGAAGAAACCTTCGAGATGGAACCCATTTAGAAAAACTCCTGAAAAACCTGGTCAAAGTGGAAGGGCTTCGTTGGATTCGAATCCTCTATTCCTACCCCAAGGCAGACAATTTCACCGATGGGCTTCTTGAACTCATGGCTCAAGAAGAAAAGATCTGTCCTTATCTTGATCTCCCCCTCCAGCACATTGATGATGAAATTCTCAAACGAATGGGGCGAAGATCAAAGGGACCAGAAATTCGGAGTCTCCTAAAAAAGATCAGAACCTTTCTCCCAGAAGTTAGCTTGCGGTCCTCCTTGATCGTGGGCTTTCCAGGAGAAAAGGAAGGTCAATTCAAAGCACTCCTCGATTTTGTGGAAGAGACTCAGTTTGATCACCTCGGTGCCTTTAAATACTCTTCGGAAGAAGGAACGCCTGCCTCCCGACTCCCTCATACCATCCTGGAGAGTGTGAAGGAAGAACGTCTGAGAGCCTTAATGGAAATCCAGAAAAAGATCTCTTTGAAAAAATATCAAGAAATGGTGGGCCAGAGGAAGGTGGTTCTCGTAGAAGGACCACACCGTGAACGAGGTGTCTTGCGGGGGAGGCTTCAAACACAAGCTCCTGAGATCGATGGTTCTGTCTTCTTGCATGGAAAAGCTCGACCTGGCGATTGGGTAGAAGCCCGAATGACCCAAGCCCTCCCTTACGACCTGGTTGCCCAGATTGAAAGAGTCCTCCCATAAATTTTAGATTTAAAATTGAAATAAATAGCCTATCCTAAACAGCAAAAGCGAATCTCCCCGATTCCTCAGAAACTGCCTTTTCCCTTGACGGATATTTGAAAATGGGTTAGTTTGAGAAGTCTTAAAACTTTCTTAAATCTTAATGAGATTAATACCATAGGGAAAGGCTACCGTTCGGGGCAGAAGAGATGGACGAAACGAGTGAACTGATCCAACAGAGGATCAAAAAACTGGAGGCCTTGAGAAAGAATGGGATCAATCCCTACCCAAACGATTTCAGGGTGACCCATACTTCTAAAGATCTTCATGAGACTTTCGGCTCCCTCTCTGACGAAGAATTGAAATCGGTTGAAGAAACCTTCTGCCTGGGGGGTCGGATCATGGCAATCCGTGACTTTGGCAAAGCCAGTTTCATCCAAATTCAAGATCGAAAAGGAAGAATCCAGGCTTACCTCCAAAGGGATATCGTCGGCGATTCTGCTTTTCAACTCTTTAAAACATTCGATATCGGAGATTTCATCGGAGTGGAGGGCAAACTCTTTCGAACCAAGACTCATGAGCTCACTCTCCAGGTTCAGAGCTTTCGGCTTCTGGTGAAGTCTCTCCGACCCCTTCCGGAGAAGTGGCATGGTCTCACCGACATTGAAGCCCGTTATCGACAGCGATATTTAGACCTCATTGCGAATCCCAAGGTCAAAGAAATTTTCCTCACAAGAATCAAGGCGATTCAAAAGGTCCGAGATTTTTTTACCCAACGGGATTTCATTGAGGTGGAGACTCCCATGCTTCACCCTATTCCCGGAGGCGCAACGGCCAAACCCTTTAAGACCCATCACAATGCCCTGGACATGGAGCTCTATATGAGAGTTGCTCCTGAACTCTTCCTAAAACGATTGATGATCGGAGGGCTTGAGAGAATCTTTGAGATCAATCGCTGTTTTCGAAACGAAGGGATCTCTACTCAACACAATCCCGAATTTACCATGCTCGAGTTCTATCAGAGCTATGCCACTTATGAAGAGATGATGGAGATGACCGAGGAACTTCTCTGCTCCATGGTCAAAGAGATTCATGGTGGACTCCGCCTGACCTATCAGGGGAAGGAGCTCGATTTTACTCCCCTCTGGAGAAGGATCCGTTTCAATGAATCCCTTTTAGAATATGGAAAGGTTGATCCGGCTGTCTTAAAAGAGCCTTCCAAAGCTATCGAGGTGGCCAAGAGGCTTGGCCTCGAACTCAAAAAGGGAACCTCCCATGGAAGAGTTCTGGCCGATCTCTTTAAGGAGATGGTTGAGCCTCATCTTCTTCAACCTACCTTTGTGACTCATTATCCCACAGAAGTCTCTCCTCTCTCTCGCCGGAATGGGAATGATCCGGAGGTGGTGGATCGATTTGAGCTCTTCATTGCCGGTCGGGAGATTGCAAACGGTTTCTCCGAACTGAACGATCCCGTCGATCAACGGGAACGTTTTGTCCAACAGTTGAATGAGAGGGGCGATGAAGCCGATGCGGTGCCCACCCTTGATGAGGATTTTCTCCGGGCCCTCGAATTCGGGATGCCCCCCACGGCTGGCGAAGGAATTGGGATCGATCGCTGGGTCATGCTCCTCACCGATGCGCCTTCCATCCGGGATGTCATCTTCTTCCCTTTGCTTCGAATGGAGAAATAAATCCCCCCTCACCTCATCCCTCTCCCCTTGGGGGAGAGGGAGAGGGTGAGGGGCGTTTGGTCATTTGAATATTGGTGATTGGAATTTATTTGGAGCTTGGGATTTTGTTATTGGAATTTAAATCATTGCGGTATGATTGTAATAGGGTAGGTAAAATCTTCAAATTAGAAAAGCTGGTATTATTCTATGCGGTATGAGTGGTTTATCGGCCTGAGATATCTCAAAGCCAAACGAAAACAGACCTTCATTTCCATCATCACCTTTATCTCCATTGCCGGGGTCACCTTGGGTGTCCTGGCCCTGATCATCGTGTTGGCTGTGATGAGCGGTTTTGAAAAGACCCTCAAGGAAAAAATCCTGGGAACCCAACCTCACCTCGTCCTTCTCAAGGCCAATCAAGAAGGCATGGATCATTATGAGGAGGCGGCGAAGGACGTGCAAAAGGTAAAGGGCGTGGTTTCCGCAGCTCCGTTTATCTTGAACCAGGTGATGCTCTCTTCTGAGTCAAACGTCTCCGGTGTGGTGATCAAAGGGATCGATCCGGACCGAGTGGGAAAAGTCACTGAATTGTCCCACAATATGAAAGCCGGCCGCCTCCAAGACCTGAAGGAAATCGGAGGATCTGAAGCTCCAGGCATCATTCTCGGAGTGGAATTAGCCAAACATCTCGGTGTTTCGCTCAACGATACGATTCAAGTGATCTCTCCTCTGGGGACCATGACACCCATGGGAATGATGCCCAAGATGAAGCGGTTTCATGTGGTGGGGATCTTTTACTCCGGAATGTATGAATATGATAATACCATGGCCTATCTCTCTCTCGAAAGTGCTCAGAAGTTTTTCGGCATGGGAGCCCGTGTCACAGGGATTGAGATCAAAACCAACGATATCTATAAAGTGAGAGAGATTGGAAAGGAGATCCGGCAAAAGCTCGGATTTCCTTTCTGGACGAAGGATTGGATGGAGATGAATAGAAATCTCTTCTCTGCCCTGAAGCTGGAGAAGATCGCCATGTTTATCATCCTCGTCCTGATCGTTTTGGTGGCTGCCTTCAACATCATCTCCACGCTTATCATGGTGGTGATGGAGAAGCATAAGGATATTGCCATTCTAAAATCAATGGGCGCCCCTTCTAAAGGGATCTTAAAGATCTTCGTCATTGAGGGAGGGGTAATCGGTGTTGTGGGAACGATCCTTGGAACGATTCTTGGCCTTGCGGGTGCTTTCAATCTTGAAAAGATCACGGGGTTGGTAGAAAACCTCTTTGGCTTCAAAATTTTGAGACCCGATGTGTACTATATCGACAAACTCCCATCCCATGTGGATCCTCTTATTGTCGGTCTGATCGTCGTGACCTCTATTCTTATCACACTCTTCGCAACCCTTTATCCCTCCTGGAGGGCATCGAAGCTCGATCCTGCTGAGGCATTGCGATATGAATAGGGAGAAGATCTCTTTTAAAAAAGAGGCCCAGCAAGCTCTCTCCCGTGGGGAATGGAGGAAAGCGCTCGAATGCTTTCAAAATCATTGTGCTCAGGAACCAGAGGATCTTCGGTCCCAGCTGAAGGTGGCTGAATTGCTGGAGCGTTTAGGCCAAAAGAAAGAGGCCGTTCAAATGTATCGAAAGGTGGCCGAGGTCTATGCTGAGGATGGCTTTCTGCTTCAAGCCATCTCCATCAATAAAATGATCTTAAGGATTGATCCATCCTCTCAGGATGTCAATGACCGGTTGGCCCAACTTTATGCGGAGAAAACCAGAGAGATGAAACCCCTTCGTCTCTTCCCGCATATCCCTCTCTTCTCCGAACTTAATGAGCCGGAGCTTCAATCCTTACTCAAGAAAGTGGTGGTAAAGACCTTTTCTCCAGATTCTTTTATTTGTCGAGAGGGAGATGAAGGAGACTCCCTCTTGGTGATCAGTCGAGGAGAAGTGGCTATTACCAAGCAAACGCCAGAGGGGAGGGAGGTCACCGTTCGCAACCTCAGGGACGGGGATTTCTTTGGGGAGTTTGGTTTCTTTATTGACCAAAAAAGGCATGCCACGGTCAAGGCGATGACAGAATGTGAGATCCTGGAGATCTCCAGAAATGAACTCAATGAGATGATCAGGGCTTACCCCAGGTTGGATGAGGTGCTCCAGAATCTTTTTAAAGAACGAATTTTAGACAACTTCCTCGCCCTTTCCCCTTTTTTTTCTTCCCTCACCTCCCAGGAGAGAGGAGAGGTCATCAAACGGTTCCATCTTCGTAAGATCCCGGAAGGAACGATTCTCTTCAAAGGAGGGGACCCTCCCGCCTCCCTCTACATGGTGAAAAGTGGCGGGGTGGAGATCTTTACTCAAAACCGTCATGGGAAAAAAGTGTTATTTGCACTCTTGGAAAGTGGAAATTTTTTCGGTGAGATCGGACCTCTCTTCGATAAACCTCGAATGGCAAGTGCGAGAACCACCCGTCCTACTGAATTGTTGGAAATGACAAAGGAAGACTTTAAGGCCTGCCTCCTCCAATTCCCTAACCTTCAGACGAAACTCAAAGAGATTTCTCTGAAGCGCCTCTCCCGGATAAAAGAAGTCCTGTCCCAGGATGCGATTCAAAAGGCCAAGGAGGCGATGGTGTGAAGGAATTAATTCAGGTCGAACAGCTTTTCAAGGCCTATGGAAATGGAGCCAAACGTGTCGAGGTTCTCAAGGGATTGGATCTCACTTTTTTTCAAGGGGAGAGGGCTGCGATCGTAGGCGCATCGGGTGTTGGAAAGACCACTCTGCTTCATATCTTAGGAACCCTTGATCGACCGACTTCTGGAAAGGTTCTCTATGAGGGAAAAGACATCTATGCCTTGAATGAAAGGGATCTCGCCCTTTTTCGAAACCGTGAGATCGGATTTGTCTTCCAATTCCATCATCTGCTTCCCGAATTCAGTGCGATGGAAAATACGATGATGCCCTGTCTGATCCAAGGAATCCCGAAAAAGGAGTCAGCTTCTCGGGCGGAAGGGATTCTCACTTTGGTGGGTCTCAAAGAGCGCCTTTCTCATAAACCAGGGGAACTTTCCGGTGGAGAACAACAACGCGTGGCAGTGGCGAGGGCTTTAGTTTTGGAACCAAAGATCCTGCTGGCCGATGAACCTACGGGGAACCTGGATACCAAGACAGGAGAGTCCGTCTTTGACCTTCTCCAAGAACTGAATCAGATCAAAGGGGTCACCCTCATCGTCGTGACGCATAACCTAAAATTGGCTGAAAAACTGTCCCGCCAAATCCAACTCATCGATGGAAAAGCATTGGGATAGACAATGTCCACTTTACAAAAAAAGTAAGATTTGATATGAAGATAAAAATTTTCTTATTCCATCCTTTCTCATCTAAAAATTGGGACAGAGGGGCCGTATCGGATTCAAAAGAGTGGGAAGGAGCCTAAACATGATCACGAGACGAACAGGACTTATCCTCCTCGTTTTTTCTCTTCTCATGGGGATATGTGCTGGAGCCGAGGAAAACATTTATAAAATCATGATTCTTGGAAATGTGAAGGTCGAAGAAGGAGTCATTCGAGGAGCGATCAAGAGCCGGGAGGGGGGACCCTTTTCTGTCGAAAAGGTCCGCGAGGATCTCCGATCCATTTTCGACTTGGGTTACTTCACCGATGTACAAGTGGATATCAAATCGACCCCCCAGGGCAAAGAAGTGATCTTCATTGTTGTGGAAAAGCCCTCAATCAAAGAGATCTTGATCAAGGGAAATGAAAAGGTGAAGCTGGACGATATTAAAGAGAAGATGACACTCAAGCCACGCTCCATCCTCAACCTTGAAAAGGTGAAAGAGGATTCGGAACAGATCCGGAAGCTTTATTTTTCCAAAGGTTATTACGGAGTCAAGGTGGAATATAAGGTCGACTATCTGGAAACCAATGAAGCCGTGGTCACTTTTACGATCTCTGAAGGCCCTAAGGGACATATCCAAAAAATAGTCTTCAAGGGGAACAAGAAAATCAAAACCTCCCAATTGAAAAAACTGATGGCGACCAAGCAGAACAATATCTTCTCCATCATTACCAAGACCGGGACCCTGGATGAAGATGTCCTCAAAAATGACCTTCAACTCCTGACCGCCTACTATTTTGATCATGGTTATCTCGAAGCGAAGACCTCCGAACCCAAGATCGATCTCTCCAACCCGAAAAAGATTCGGATCGAGATTGAGATCACGGAAGGGCCTCAATACCATCTGGGGGATATCGACTTCAAGGGAGATCTCATCACGACCAAAGAGGCCCTCTTCAAGGTTCTCAAATTGAAGCGGGGGGCTGTCTATAGCAACTCGGCGATTCGAAGGGATGTCAATGCCATCACTGAAAAGTTTGCCGATCAAGGCTTTGCCTATGTAGAGATCAACCCCGAAACCTCTGTGGACAATAAAAATCTTTTGGTCCAACTCACCTTTGACATTGAAAAGAAGAAACGGGTCTCTTTCGAAAAGATTCAGGTTGTTGGAAATACGAAGACCCGTGACAAGGTGATCCGCAGGGAGCTCCAGGTGGCCGAAGGAGAACTTTACAGTGCTGCAGATATGAATAAAAGTCGTGACCGACTGAAAAGGACAGGGTACTTCAAAGAGGTGGACTTCACCACCAGCCGTGGAAGCACCGAAGAAAAAATCAACCTCGATATCAAAGTCGAGGAGGCTCCCACAGGGGCCCTCAGTTTCGGAATTGGGTATAGTTCGATAGAAAGCGTTGTGGGCACAGCCTCTATCTCCGACCGCAATCTCTTCGGTTTGGGTTATTATGGAGTTTTAAAATTCAGCCTGGGATTCAAAACCCAAAATTTTAAATTCAGCTTTACGGATCCCTATTTTTTAGGATATCCATTTGCAGCAGGCATTGACCTCTATCACGAAAATGTGGAGATCTTCACTGAATATTCGTATAGAATTACCGGAGGGGATCTTCGTTTCGGAAAGGAATTGACCGATAAGATTCGTATTGATTTGATGTATAAATTGGAAACTATTAGTGTTTATAATGTGACAGATGATGCCTCTATCTATATTAAAGACCAGAAAGGGAGGAAAACGACCAGCGCCATTTCTTTTTCCCCCTCCATGGACACCCGTGACGATTACTATAATCCCCGACGGGGAGCCAAGCACAGCCTTTTCATTCAAAACGCAGGAGGTATTTTAGGAGCGGATAACTACTTCGTCAAAGTGACGGGAGAGACCAGTTGGTTTTTCCCATTACCCTTGAACACAACTCTCAACCTTCGTGCCAAGGCAGGGGTGATTGAACCTTATGGTGGGAGAAACTTACCCATCTATGAAAAATTCTTCGTGGGAGGCCTCTACACAGTCCGAGGTGTTGAATACGGAAGGGCGGGGCCTTTGGATGTGAATGGAGAGCCCATTGGGGCCAAGAAAATGGCGGTCTTCAGTTCTGAATGGATCTTCCCTTTGTCTCGTGAGATTGGTTTGAGAGGAGCTTTGTTCTTCGACGTGGGAAAGGGATTTGATAAGTGGGCCGATTTTAAACCGTTGAAATTCGGGGCAGGGCCTGGAATTCGTTGGTTCTCCCCATTCGGTCCCATCCAAATCGATCTTGGGTTTAACCTCAACCCCAAGAAAGGGGAGAAAGGGCATGTGATCGAATTTAACGCAGGAAGCGTTTTTTAAAAAAAATATATAGGTGTTAAACTTAATGGAGAGGAGAAATGAAGATGGTCGGAAAAAAGTTAAGTGTCGTCATGGGGATCGTCCTATTGGGATGGTTTGGATCGGTTTTCGCTGCAGATTTTAAGATTGCTTACGTCGATATCCAGAGGGCAGTCAATGATTGCAATGCTGGCAAGGATGCGAAAAAGGTCATTACCAAGGAGGTGGAAAAATTTCAACGTCTCATCGCAGATAAGCAGAAAGAGCTTCAAACCATGAAAGAATCCTTGGAGAAGCAGGCTCCTATGCTCACCCCGGATGCCCGGGCAAATCGAGAGAAAGAATACCAGAACAAACTTCGGGAATTCCAGAGGTGGGGAGAAGATACTCAGAATGAAATCAATCAGAAGCGGATGGAGATGGAGCGAAACATCTCCATTGGCTTCCAGAAGGTGATTCAAAAGGTAGGGGCAGACGATGGTTACACCCTGATCTTGGAAAAGAACGAGAACATTGTGCTCTACGTCTCCAAGACCATTGATATCACCGATCGAGTGATCAAAGCGTACGATGCCCAGAAGAAATAGTATGAAAAGCACCAGGGACCAAGCACCAAATGACAAACAAATTACACTGAGCAAATTTCGAAATCCCAAACAAAATTGCTTTGATCATTTGAATATTGGAATTTATTTGGAGTTTGTGATTTGGAATTTGGGATTTCATGATAAAGCCTCTTAGGCTTAAATCCTTAGATTTGGGAAAAGGGATGAAAAAGAAGCTTAAAGAACTGGCCCAATGGGTCGATGGAACAGTGATTGGAGAGGGAGAGATAGAAATCTCTGGAGTGGCAGCCATTGAAGAGGCCCGAACCGGAGAGATCACCTTCATTGCCAATCCGAAGTATCTTCCGAAGCTCAGCGGAACTCGTGCCTCAGCGGTCATCGTTTCAAAAGAGGTGACCCAGGCGGACAAGCCTCTTCTTTGCGTCGATAATCCCTATTTAGCCTTTGCCAAAATCCTCACCCTCTTTTCCTTCAAACCTTACCAACCCAAAGGGATCGAGTCCAAAACTTGGATCAGCCCCACGGCAAAATTAGGAAAAGACCTGACCCTCTATCCCTTCGTCTATATTGGAGACCGCTGCTCGATTGGAGATCGGGTCACCCTTTATCCTGGAGTCTATGTGGGTGAGGACTCCTCCATCGGAGAGGACTCAATCCTTTACTCCAATGTCTCCATCTATTCAGGGACAGTCATTGGAAAACGGGTTATTCTTCACAGTGGGGTGGTGGTCGGAAGTGATGGATTCGGGTATGTGAAGGAAGGAAAGAAGAATGTGAAAATCCCCCAGGTAGGAAAGGTGGAAATTGAGGACGATGTCGAAATGGGCGCCAATACCACCATCGACCGAGCCACTCTGGGCAAAACAATTATTCGAAGAGGAGTGAAAATCGACAACCTCGTTCAGGTGGCTCATAATGTCGCCATCGGCGAGGATTCGATCATCGTGGCCCAGGTGGGAATTTCTGGCTCAACAAAGATCGGGAACAATGTCACACTGGCCGGCCAGGTGGGAGTGGTCGGCCATATTGAAATAGGAGATAATGTCATGGTGGGCGCTCAAGCCGGAGTGACCCGCGATCTAGCTGCCAACCAAGGGTACGTCGGAAGTCCTGCTTTGCCTCACCGCGAATTTCTCCGGGCGATCACCGTCTTTCCGAAACTGCCGGAGATGAGAAAGACCCTCATCGAAATCGAGAAACGTTTAAAAAAGATCGAGGAGACTCTCTCTTCGAGAGGGAAGGAGAAGTAGATGATTGAGATCAAAGAGATCATGAACATCCTCCCCCATGCTTACCCTTTCTTGTTGGTGGATCGGATTATTGAGATGGAGCCGGGAAAACGGATCGTGGGGATTAAAAATGTTACTTATAACGAACCCTTCTTCCCAGGCCACTTTCCAGGGCGCCCCATTATGCCAGGGGTCCTGATCGTGGAAGCCATGGCTCAGACGGCTGGGGTCCTCGCTTTCAAATCGATGCCCGAGGAGGAGCAGGGAAGACCAGTTTACTTTTTGGGAATCGATAATGTTCGTTTCAGAAAACCCGTCGTTCCGGGAGATCAACTTCGGCTCGAACTGGAGATCACCAAGCATCGTCAATCGATCTGGGGATTTAAGGGAAAGGCCTTGGTCGATGGAAATTTAGTGGCTCAAGCAGAACTCTTAGCCATGTTAGGAGATGAAAAATGATTCATCCCTCTGCAATCATCGATCCAAAGGCTCAAATCGGTGAGGGAGTTGAAATTGGTCCTTACTCTGTCATCGAGAAGGATGTTTCCATTGGCGAAGGGACGAAGATTGGCCCCCATGTCGTCATCCGGGAGGGAACTCACATCGGGAAACGATGTCAGATCTTTCAATTCGCTTCCATCGGGGAAGCCCCCCAAGCATTTGTTTATAGGGGAGAGAAGACCTCCCTCCTAATCGGAGATCAGAATATCATCCGGGAGTTTGTCACCCTCCATCGAGGCACGATCAAGGGAGGTGGGAAGACCGTCATCGGAAATGACAATTTCTTCATGGCCTACTCTCATGTGGCTCATGACTGTCAAATCGGGAATCAGGTTGTCCTGGCCAATGGAGCGACTTTAGCCGGACATATTCTGATCGAAGATTACGCCGTCATTGGTGGACTCTCCGCCATCCACCAGTTTTGCCAAGTGGGTGCTCATGCTTTTATCAGCGGCCTCACCGGAGTTTCTTTAGACATCCCTCCCTATATGTTGGCTTCCGGAAGCCGGGCCAAACTCTACGGGCTCAACGCTGTGGGTCTTAAACGCCACCGTTTTTCAGAAGAGACGCTGAAGGCTCTGAAGAAGGCCTACCGCCTCATTTTTCGCTCCGGTCTGACATTGGAGAAAGCGATGAAGAAGGTGGGAGAGGATGAGATTTCTCAGACGCCGGAGGTTCAACATCTCCTCCAATTCATTCAACGTTCGAAGAGGGGGATCAGCCGTTAAGTGGATAAAATCAAGGTCGGTGTTGTCGGTGTCGGTTATTTTGGCCAATTCCATGCAGAGAAATACGCCAAAATAGAAGAGGTAGAATTGGTCGGTGTGGTGGATGTCGATACCTCCCGTGCCAAGGAAATCGCTAAACGATACAAAACTCAGTCCTCCTTCCATCACACAGACCTTTTCAACAAAGTTCAGGCTGTTAGCATCGCCGTTCCTACCCCTTTTCATTATTCGATGACGAAAGATTTTTTCCTGCAAGGGATCGATGTCCTTTTGGAAAAGCCCATCTCGAACACCCTGGAGGAAGCTGATGAATTGATTGGATTGGCAGAATCAAAGGGTCTGATCTTCCAGGTGGGCCATCTGGAACGATTCAACGGAGCCTTGTCCGGCTTGAAGGGGAGGGTCCAAAATCCATGGTTCATCGAATCCCATCGGTTGGGTCCCTTCTCAGGAAGGGGAGCAGAGGTCAATGTGGTGTTAGATTTAATGGTTCATGATCTCGATATCATTTTGAATTTAATAAACTCAAAGGTGAAACAGTATCAGGCCGTCGGCATTCCCATTCTCACCCGCACCCTGGACGTTGCCAATGCCCGTATTGAATTCGAAAATGGATGTACAGCGAGTTTGACCGCAAGCCGAGTTTCCAAAGAGAAGATTCGGAAAACCCGGATCTTTCAACCGGACGGAATCCTTACCATCGACTACCTTTCTCAAAAACTCTTCCTTTCTAAAAAGGGGGCCCCTTTCGGGAAGGAAAAGATTCCTGAAATGGTAATCGAGGAGATTCCGGTTCAGAAGATCGATCTTCTGGAGGCGGAGATCCACTCTTTCCTCCAGAGCGTGAGGGATCGAAAAAATGCTCGGGTCTCCGGGTTGGATGGAAAGCGAGCATTAGAAATAGCACTCCGGATCATCCAGAAGATTGATGACCTCAACGAAAAAAAGAAATAGTGGGGCGACTGAACAGATGAAATCGAAGAAGATCCTGTTGGTCGCTGGAGAAGTTTCAGGAGACCTTCATGGCTCACACCTGGTGGAGGCCATTCAACGCATTGAACCGGAGGTTCAGTTTTTTGGTGTGGGAGGGGAGGGTTTGAAAAAAAGGGGGATGAAACTTCTCTATCCTGCTCATTCCCTTTCTGTGGTCGGGCTGACAGAAGTCTTTATCAAACTCCGATCTATTTTAGAGGCCCTCCGGCGATTAAAGAAATCCCTTGATCAGGAGAGGCCGGATCTCGTCATCCTGATCGACTTTCCTGATTTTAACCTTCGGTTGGCCAAAATAGCCCATCAAAGGGGAATCCCCATTCTCTACTATATCAGTCCCCAAGTATGGGCCTGGAGGCCTAAAAGGATTAAGGTGATCGCTCGACTGGTGAAAAAAATGATCGTCCTTTTCCCCTTTGAGGTTCCTCTCTATGAGGCAGCGGGGGTCGATGTCGAATGGGTGGGTCATCCGCTTCTCGATATCGTGAGGCCAACTCTCCCCAAGGAAGTGGCTTTCCAGCAATTCGGTCTGGATCCCAAACGAAGAACCATCGGCTTACTTCCTGGAAGCCGAATGCATGAGGTAGAAAGACTTCTTCCCTCTCTGCTCGCTTCAGCTCATTTACTCCAAAAAGAGATCCCAAATCTTCAGTTCGTCATCCCTCTCGCCCCTGGCATTCCCAAGACGATCTTGTCATCCTGGATGAGAAATATTTCTGTGCCTGTGAAAGTGGTCGAGGGTTTCGCCTACGATGTGATGAACCTCTCTGAACTTCTGATCACGGCATCCGGAACGGCGACGTTGGAAGGAGCGATTCTTGGAAAACCTATGATCATTATTTATAGAGTCTCTTTGCCCTCCTACTGGATCGGCAGGGCCTTGATTCGAGTGGACCACATCGGCCTGGTCAATTTGGTGGCTGGGAAAGAGATTGCCCCAGAACTGATTCAGAAGGATGTCCATCCCCAAAGGATTGCTGACGAAGCCCTTCGTATCTTAAGGGATCCCATCCTGATTCGAAAAATGACCGAGTCCATGGGTGAGGTGTGTCAGAAACTTGGGGAACCTGGAGCAGCCCAACGAGCTGCCCGCATTGTCACCTCCTTATTGCGAGAAGGGGAAGCATAAAATACACATTACACATTGCACATTGAAAATTGCAAATTGCAAAATTCAGATATTAAGATTGTAGCGTCGGCATTTACTGCTGACGGCTTTGATTCGCCCCCAATAAATGGGGGCGCTACAAGGAAAAAACGATGTCTCTCTATCGCCGACTCCTCGAACTGGTTAAACCCTATTGGGTCAAGTTAGGCTTCGCCATGACCTGTATGGTCTTTACCTCCCTCCTGACAGCCGCCCAGGCATTCCTTGTCCAACCTGCCTTAGACGATGTCTTCCTCAAGAAGAATGAAAAAATGCTTTTTCTCCTCCCCATCGCCATCATCCTTCTTTTCTTAATCAAAGGGGCCTTCGATTACGGCCAGGCTTACCTGATGAACTTTGTGGGTCTGAGAATTGTCGCGGATATCAGGGAGAAACTCTACAATCATCTCCAGGCCCTTTCCCTCTCCTTCTTTACTAAAACGCCTACTGGCATCCTCATTTCCAGGATCACCAATGATGTCAACCTGATTCAGGGATCGGTTTCCAATGCTATCACCGGTCTTCTCAAAGATGCTTTCACCATCCTTGGGTTGGTCGGGGTCGTCTTCTACCGCAATTGGAAATTGGCGATCATTGCCTTCATCATCTTTCCTCTGGCCATCATTCCGATTAAAGAATTTGGAAAGCGGCTTCGGAAATTTAGTCGGAAGGGTCAACAGCGAATGGGGTCCATTACGACCTTTCTCCATGAAACCATCACCGGAAATCGGATTGTCAAGGCATTCAATATGGAAGATTATGAGAAACGACGCTTCGCTGAAGAGAATAATCGGTTCTTCAAAATCCTACTCCAACGGGTGAAGATCCGGGCCCTCTCCCATCCCTTGATTGAATTATTGGGAGGGATTGGAGTGGCCGTGATCATCTGGGTGGGTGGCTACAGTGTCATTCGGGGAGAGTTAACGCCAGGAACCTTTTTCTCATTTATGGCAGCCCTTCTGATGCTCTATGCTCCCATTCGTGATTTGAGCAAAATCAACCTTGAGATTCAGGAAGGTCTGGCAGCGGCAACGCGAGTCTATGAACTCCTCGATACCCCCTCAGAAATCAAGGATGAAGAGGGAGCCATTCCACTTCCACCCATCTCCAAGGAAATCGATTTTCAAAAGATCACCTTTAAATATGATGAGGAGATCGTGCTCAAAGATATTTCCCTTCATGTGAAGATAGGAGAAGTGATTGCTTTGGTGGGAATGAGTGGGGCGGGCAAGACTTCTTTGGCGAACCTTCTGCCCCGTTTCTATGATGTGGAAAAAGGCCAAATTTTCATCGATGATTATGACATTCGAAAGGTCACTCTTAAATCCCTCAGAGATCAGATCGGCTTGGTCACTCAGCAAACGATCCTCTTTAATGATACGGTTCGAAATAATATCGCCTATGGGAGTCTGAAATGTACTGATCAAGAGATTATCGAAGCAGCAAAGGCAGCCAATGCCCATGACTTCATCCAGAGATTGCATCAAGGGTACGATACGATCATCGGTGAGCAAGGTGTCAAACTTTCGGGAGGGGAACGTCAACGCATCTCCATTGCCAGAGCCCTCTTAAAGAATGCTCCCATTCTGATTTTGGACGAAGCCACCTCCTCCCTTGATTCCGATTCTGAAACAGAAGTTCAAAAGGCTTTGGACGAATTGATGAAAGAGAGAACTGTCTTCGTCATCGCCCACCGGCTCTCAACCATCCGAAATGCCCACCGGATTGTCGTTCTTTCTGAAGGCCGGATTGTGGAGGAAGGAACTCATGAGGAATTGATGGCCCTCAATGGTGAATATCGGCGGCTCTATGATCTTCAGTTTAAAGATGACGGGATGAGAGTTTGGACAGCACCCAAGGTGAAGAAGGTCTATTAATGAAATGGGCATAGCGCATGGAGCATAGCGTTTTACGCTAAGCGCTATGCGCTATGCGAATTTTGCAATTTGAAGGATGTTTCTTAAAACTATAAAAAAGAAGTTGGTTTCGTGGTTGGGTCCGTGGTGTGCCTACTGGGCCATCAAAATTTTGGCTTGGACGATGCAGTTTGAAGAAATCAATCCAGAGATTCCAAGAGGGTTTTTGGAGAAAGGGATTCCTGCTATCGGGGCCTTCTGGCATGGAAGGCTATTGATGATGCCTATCGTCTATAAAGGAAAGAAATTAAGTTTCCTTGTCTCTCCCCATCGGGATGGCCAAGTGGTGGGAAAGGCCCTGAAGCGGTTTGGTTTCCATGCCATCTTGGGTTCAACCACTCGGAAAGGTTTTTCCGGTTTCAAACAGATGGTCAAGGCTCATGGGTCCGATATCGCCATTGTCCCAGATGGACCGAGAGGACCTCGTCACCAGGTACAAATTGGCGTGATCGAGTTGGCTAAACTGACAGGGAGGGCTGTGGTTCCAATAACCTTCAGTGCCTCAAAAAGGAAGATCTTTAACACTTGGGATCAGTTCCTCCTCCCCTATCCTTTCTCAAAAGGAGTGTTCATCTGTGGAGAACCCATTTATGTTGACCAAAATGGGGACCGAGCCCATCTCGAAGAGAAGAGGATCCTTTTAGAGAATCGCCTCAATGAGCTGACCGAAAGGGCAGATCATTACTTTGATTCGAGGAAAAATTAATATCGAAATCCGAAGCACGAAATTCGAAACAAGATTTTCAAATCCAAATTTCGAAATCCAAAATATTTTTGACATTTGAGCTTTGGATTTGATTTGACATTTGAACTTTGGCATTTGACATTTTCATGATTCGGATTTATTAAACGGCCTTTACAATTCTATGATCTTCTTGTTTTATGATACCCTTCTTACATTTTTCCTCCTCTTTTCTGCTCCCTACTTTCTTTTACGGAGCCTCGTCCAAAAGCGGTTTCGAATGGCATTGCCTCAACGAATGGGATTTTTTCAAAACCCATCCTTTAAAGGGGCGATTTGGGTTCACGCTGCATCAGTCGGAGAGGTATTCTGTTCAATCCCTCTTTTGAAGAAGATCAAGAACGAGTTTCCCCATCTCAAAATCGTTTTAACCACGATGACTTCTACAGGAAATGAGACAGCCAAAACCTACCTCCCTGAAGCCGATCAAGTCCTTTTTGTACCGATCGACCATCCCCTCATCATCCGGAGGACCATCGAAAAAATCCAACCCAGCCTCCTCCTTATTGCGGAGACAGAACTCTGGCCCAATTTGCTCCGGTCTTGCGGAAAAAAGGAAATCCCCATCGTTCTCTTCAATGGAAGGATCTCCCAAAAGTCATTTCAACGCTACCTGTTCTTCAAATTCTTTTTCAAAGAATGTCTGAAATATATCTCCCTCTTCTTGATGCAGACCGAAGAAGATCGAAAGCGAATCATTGAGATCGGAGGGGAATCTCGAAAGACAAGGGCAGTGGGAAATTTAAAATTCGACCAGACTTTTCCTTCCTTCACCCAGGACCCCACGTCTGAAATGGCTAAAAGCCTCGGTCTTCAAGGGAAACAGAACATCCTCATTGCAGGGTCTACTCATTCCGGAGAAGAGGAGATTTTGGTCAGCCTTTACAAAGAACTGAAAAAAATGGACCCCCACCTTGTCCTTATTCTTGCCCCGCGGCACCTCGAACGGTTGGAGGAAGTGGAGAAGGCCTTAAAAAAAGAGCCTCTATCGTGGTTGAGGAAAACTTCCATTCCACTGGCTGCAGGCCGATCTGATCAAGAACACCCTGAGGTGATCCTCCTCGATACGATGGGTGAATTGATGGGCATTTACAGTCTCGGTACATTGGTCTTTGTGGGTGGAAGTCTTGTCCCAATAGGAGGCCACAACCCCCTTGAGCCTTTATTTTTCAAAAAGTGTGTCCTCTTTGGTCCTTATATGTTTAATTTCTTGGAAATCTCAAGCCGTCTGATTGAGGCAGGAGGAGCGATCCAGGTGTCTGGGAAAGAAGAACTCTTTTCTCAATTGAAACACCTCCTTTTTGACGAGGTGGCACGCAAAGAGATGGGAGAGAAAGGCTATCAATTTCTTCAGAAGCATCAAGGGGCAACAGAAAGAATGTTTCAGGAGATTCGACCCTTCCTCATCTGAATGCAGAATGCAAAGTTCGGAGCTTTAAAACAAAATACTCCGAACTCCGAACTAATCACTCCGAACTATCTTTAAAGATATGAGCTGGCGTATCGACCGATTCCTTTATCAAAAAGAGAAATCCCTTGGGGAGAGAATACTTCTCTCTCCTCTTTACCTCCTTTCTTTGTCTTATGGAGGGAGTGTTCGTGTAAGATCTTTCCTCTATTCCCATGAATTATTGAAAACAAAGACTCTCCCCTGCCCGGTCATCAGCGTAGGGAACATCACGGTGGGCGGAACAGGTAAGACTCCTTTAGTGATGGCTTTAGCAAAAGGGTTGATGGAAAGGGGAATTTCTGTAGCCATTCTGAGTAGAGGGTATAAAGGAACGGAGACCTCTGAACCGGTAGTGAGCGATGGCAAGACCATCTTTCTCTCGCCCGAGGAATCGGGGGATGAACCCTTCCTGATGGCTCAGGCTTGCAAGGGCATCCCCGTCCTGGTTGGGAAGGATCGATTCGTAAATGGTCGGATCGCTCTTCAACGATTTGGTGTCAAAGGGTTGTTACTGGACGATGGCTATCAGCATCTTCCCCTCTATCGAGATATCAATATCCTGCTCATCGACTCACACATCGGTTTTGGAGACGATACCCTTCTGCCGAGAGGGATTCTAAGGGAACCTTTATCTCAACTTCGCAGGGCCGATCTCTTCCTTCTCACCAAAGTGGAGGATCCTGAGGGCTATCAACCTTTGGAGAAAAAAATTCATGAAATTCATCCCTCAGCACAGGTGTTTCACTGCCATTACGAACCGGTGAGTCTGGTGGGCCCTAAGGAGGAGCAAGAAGAGGTTTATTCTTTGAAGGGAAAGAAAATACTCGCTCTTTCCGGGGTCGCTGACCCCCAATCCTTCTCTTCCATGCTAAGGAAGTCCGGAATGAAGATCGTTAAAGAAGCGACCTTCCCCGATCACCATCTTTACACCAATAAAGATTTATCTTCCGTAGAAGAGAAAAGCAAGAGAGTCGATTGCATTGTCACAACAGAGAAGGATATGGTAAAATTAAAGAGATTAAATATTGATCGCCTTCCCATTCGAGCTCTTCGCATTGAAGTGAAGATATGGGAGGAAAAAGAATTTTATCAAAGGGTGATGGAGATATTTTGAGTTATGAGTTAAGAGTTATGAATTATGAATTAAGGAGAAGGGTAGGGATGATTAGACTCGTTAAAATATTTGATACCACTTTACGCGATGGAGAGCAATCCCCCGGGGCGACCATGAACATCGCCGAAAAGGTGAGGATTGCTGAGCAATTGGAAAAATTGAATGTCGACATCATCGAAGCTGGTTTTCCCATCTCTTCAGAGGGAGACTTCGAGGCGGTCAAAACCATTTCGCGTACCATTAAACGATCAGAAGTGGCGGCATTGGCCCGCACGAATCCTAAAGATGTCGATCGAGCCTGGGAGGCTGTCAAGGGAGCCAGGTTTCCTCGACTCCATACTTTTATCTCGACCTCCGACATCCATCTCAAACACCAGCTGAAGAAATCAAAAGAAGAAGTGATTCGGATTGCTGCCCGTTCTGTTGCGAGAGCAAAACGATATACCCCCAATGTAGAATTCTCAGCCATGGATGCGACGCGAAGCGATGTCGAATTTCTCTCAGCGGTCTGCGAAGCAGCCATTCGAGCGGGAGCGACCACGATCAACATCCCGGACACTGTCGGCTATGCCATTCCTTCAGAGTTCGGGGCCCTCATTCAAGCCCTCCGGCAGAAGGTTCAGGGAATAGAAAAGGTGACCTTGAGCGTCCACTGTCATAATGACCTTGGCCTGGCGGTGGCGAATTCACTCGTTGCCGTTCAGAACGGCGCCAGACAGGTGGAGTGTACGATCAATGGAATCGGTGAAAGGGCTGGCAATACCTCTCTCGAAGAGGTGGTCATGGCGATTCGGACACGGAGCGATTTGCTCCAGTTTCATACGCGGATTTTTCCAAAACACCTCTTCGCCACAAGCCGCTTAATCTCAAAGATTACCGGCATGGTCGTTCAGCCTAACAAAGCGGTCGTGGGTTCCAATGCCTTTGCACACCAATCAGGAATCCATCAGGACGGCATCCTGAAAGAGAAATCGACTTATGAAATTATGACGCCGGATTCCGTGGGGATTCCAAAAACTTCCCTCGTCTTGGGGAAACTCTCCGGACGGCATGCCTTCAGGGAAAGATTGAAAGATCTGGGATATCGTCTCTCTGAGGCAGACCTGGAGCTTGCCTTCAGACAATTCAAACAACTCGCTGATAAAAAACGCGATATCTATGATGAGGATATTGAGTCGATCGTTGTGGAGGAAATTCTCCGAATGCCTCGCCGTTTTAAATTGGTCTATATCAATGTCATTGCCGGAAATGTCACCGTCCCCACGGCCACGGTTCAGATGGAGGTAGATGGTCAACTCATGCTGGAGGCAGGTTTTGGAGATGGACCTGTGGATGCCACCTTCAAAACGATCAAGAAGATCACACGGACCAAGTCAAAGCTCTTACAGTTTGCCATCAACGCCATTACCATTGGAACAGAGGCTCAAGGAGAGGTGACGGTCAAACTGGAGGAAAAGGGTCAAACCGTAATCGGTCAGGGAGCTGACACGGATGTGATCGTTGCCAGTGCCAAGGCCTATATCAACGCCCTCAATAAGATGGAGTTCAGAAAACAGAAGTTGGTGGGAATGTGAGCCGCAAACCGCATGGCGCTAAGCGCAAAGTGTTAAGAACTTTTACTCCTTGCCCTATGCTCTATGCCCCATGCTTCATATAAGATAGAAGAATATGAAAACGAAACATCCGATGACGATCACGGAAAAGATCCTGGCTTCTCATGCAGGAAAAAAAAGAGTCTCCCCCGGTGAACTTCTCAATGTCCGGATTGACCTGGCCCTGGGCAACGATATCACCGCACCTCTTGCCATCAAAGCCTTCAAAGAGATTGGCGCAAAAAAGGTGTTTCATCGGGATCGGGTTGCCTTGGTTCCTGATCATTTCACACCAGCGAAAGACATTCTCTCTGCAGAACAATGTAAGATCCTCAGGGAGTTTGCAAAGGTCCAACGCCTCACTCATTTTTTTGAAATTGGAGAATGTGGGATCGAACATGCCCTGCTCCCGGAAAAAGGGTTGGTCCTTCCCGGAGAGGTAGTCATCGGCGCTGACAGTCATACCTGCACCTATGGAGCCCTCGGTGCCTTTTCCACTGGCGTCGGTAGCACAGACCTTGCTGCGGCCATGGCAACGGGGAAGCTCTGGTTTAAGGTTCCGGAGAGTTTCAAACTCATCTATTATGGGAAAATCAATCCCTGGGTTTCCGGAAAGGACTTAATCCTTTTCACCATCGGTGACATCGGTGTCGATGGAGCCCTCTATCAGGCAATGGAGTTTTGTGGAGAGGCCATCCAAAAGCTTTCCATGGCAAGCCGATTTACAATGGCCAATATGGCCATTGAGGCCGGGGCAAAGAATGGAATCATGGAACCGGATGAAATCACTCTTCGGTTCATCAAACCCAGAGCCAAGCGATCCTATCGAATTTATCGAAGTGATCGAGAGGCAAACTATGCAGAGGTGCGAGAATATAATGTCTCAAAAATTTTTCCACAAGTCGCACTTCCCCACATCCCATCGAATGTGAAGGATGTCAGAGAGATTGGAAAGATCGAGATCGATCAGGTCATCATCGGCTCTTGCACCAATGGTTATCTCGATGATCTTCGTGTGGCCGCCAAGATATTAAAGGGAAAAAAGACCGCTCCTTCCTTGCGTCTCATCATCATTCCTGCCACTCAGGAGATTTACCATCAGGCATTGAAGGAAGGGCTCTTCGAAATATTTCTTTCGGCAGGCGCTGTCATCAGTCCCCCCACCTGCGGTCCCTGTCTGGGAGGGCATATGGGCGTTTTGGCCGGAGGGGAAAGGGCATTAGCCACCACGAATCGTAATTTTAGAGGAAGGATGGGGCACGCCCAAAGCGAGGTCTATCTCTCCAGTCCGGCAGTGGCGGCCGCCAGTGCCGTCCAAGGAAGGATCTGCCATCCTGAAGAAGTCATAAGCCTAAAGAGTTCAAGGAAGTCGAGTTGATGGAAGACAAAATTATATTCCCCTCCCCCTTCGGAGACTGTGTCGTAATTGGGTGAGGGGTAACAATTTAGCACGAAAGACCAAAATATTCTATTAGAGGCCATATCGATATGATACAATACAGCACAACGAAAGGGGAATAACTATGGCTTATCGA
>Ga0315281_10000948_pt1 | contig 41857 bp, 45 predicted proteins | sample YL17G07_0_MG_FD_204540 | JGI IMG/M metagenome (GOLD analysis project Ga0315281, IMG submission 204540) | Sediment microbial communities from Yellowstone Lake, YNP, Wyoming, USA - YL17G07_0 | ecosystem: Environmental > Aquatic > Freshwater > Lake > Sediment | place: USA: Wyoming | collected...
TTAACAACGGAAGGCCTCATCATTACAAAGATGCAAGGATATGGCCGTAGCCAAGGACGGCCAGAGGACCTGATCTTTTTGACTGGAAAAGGCGCATCACTTTTAGTGGATGAGGGAATTCCATCAGGCTCTGCGGCTTGTACCACCACAGACAAGGCAGAAAATACTTTTTCTCTTGATCACCTCTTACTTGTCAACTGGTTCCGCATTCATCTACTCCAGATTAAAAGAACCATCCCCCAAGCATCCGTCTGCTACCTTAACCCAAGCTCACACGCCTTGGAGCGGGACAGCGGTGATAGCCCTTCTTTCTCAGAACGTATTCCAGCAAACAACAGGCTGGGAAAAACTATCGAGTTTATCCCAGATGGAGTATTTTCGATCGCACACAAAGAAACGGAGAAGAAGACCCTTCTCTTTTTTCTGGAAGCGGACATGGGCACCGAAACCATCGCCAGCATCGACCGAGATGATAAAGACGTCCGCCAGAAGATCCTAAATTACCAGGCCCTATTCCGAAGTGGCAACTACAAAAGATACGAACGTGTATTTGACTCCAAGCTTAACGGGTTCCGTCTCCTATTCTTAGTTAACAGTGCTGCCAGGCTAATTAGCCTCTGCAAGCTTGTCCGGGAAATGCCACCCTCTGACTTCATCTGGTTGGTGGACCAAGGAAAGATGTTTTGCCACGGCCTATCCGCCAAGATCTGGGCCCGGGGCGGTCGGGATGATGTCCCACCTGAATCCATATTGGGGCCCCGCCTAGCTTACGAGTTGCCCGTTCTGGATAGTAAGGAGCAATCCTTGGGAAAAGACTAAGTTGGTCCTGTCCAAAATAGCTCACCCTTTTATTTTTACCTGCCCTGTAGCAGAGCCAGTATCAAAGGTGTTCCGCACGTCTTCTATATCGATGGCCTTCCCGTACCTCAGGGTGTAACACAATTCGTTGCAGGATATAATTTAAAAGCAGGAAAAAGCACCTAACATCGTGCATTTGTATTACACCCATAAAATGAGGATATTCAGTAATATTAGTCAGTTAGGTATTGTAACAAAAGTCAACTAAATAGAATAGGAATACGGGTGCTCAATTTGATCTTGAGTCAGGTGTCGGACAGGCGCGTGGTTCAGATTTGTTCAGTAGCGATTGCTGAAGTCCTGATAATATCGGGGCTGTTTAGAGGTGTCATTGTGGTGTGTGGCCGATTTATGTTGGGACCAGTAGGGTTTGGCCATCAGGTTTTCGTAGCGGCGAACGGTGATCCGTTCCAATTCTTTCATGATGTATCCCTGCCAGTCTCCAGCGAACGTCCACGGGTAAACTGGTATGACTGCTAAGCCTGTTTTAGAGTACACGGTTTCTTTTGTCTTGATTCCCTTGTCATAATTTTGGCGTCCGACTAAGCCGAAGTATTCGATGTAGGCGCTGATCTCGGGAAGGTAGAAATCCGGGTACCAGATCCGAGGTTTTTGGTTTGCTGGGTTGATGAGGAGGGCGGGTTCATAGTGGTATTTGATTGAGTTGCTTTCCAGGAAGTTGGCAATGCGTCGTTCTCCTTCGGACTTTAAGCTAGGAGGTCCTTGGGTCCCTAGCTTGTGCTCCAGGGTTTGTTTCATGCTGAGGGGTGTCTTGTTGGAGGATAGGGGACTATATAAACTTGAGCCACTACGGTCAAATGGTGAAAGAGCTTTCCATCTCTTGGGGGTTCGTGACACGTGCTTTTCCCGAGAGGCATTTTGGGCACACGCAGACCCCTTATCGTAAATCTTTCGGTTACTGATGTAACACGAAAGCTTTATCGAGGGGTCCGCTAAACGTGCCCAAAACGCCGGCACCTTGCCTCCATCAAATCATAAAATGAATTTGATGGAGGTGTTCAAAAATGAATTCAGCTGAATTCGAGATCTACAACGCAGTCAGGCAAGTTGAAAGCGGTCCAACAATGATCAGGTGCCTTTGCCTCATCTGCAAAGGCTATCTCAGCGATTGGGACGTCAGGACACGAGAAGCTGTCTGTTGGAGATGCAGAGAGATTTACTTCCCTGCACCAAAGATCGAGCCGAAGAATCCGGAGCCTAAAAGAGCAAGATTGTTCCAACTCAGGGATGGCAAGTTCGCCATCATCGTTGATTAATCCAATGGCCTCCAAAACTCTCAATAACGATATAGTGTCACAGCCACTGATGCGGCTGTGAGGATGGATAGGTACTGCTTTACGGCAAGGCGGAAAAACTGATCACCCCCTCTCGGAAAGACACGGAGGATCAAGAAAGTTACGTGATAGAAGCTGAGTTCCCAGAAGAAGATATGGCAGAAGGAAATACGATGCGAGTTGAGGATTTAATAAACGGAACGGGAGGGTGGTAAAAATCGTTGACACGATTAAGACTCTGACACTTGAAATCATCCATGGTGAGGGACCAAGCCACATCCAAGAAATAAATCTAAAAGTCACAGAGTTCCTTCCAGAAGTTCCCCAACACAACATCCGTGCCAGACTATCCAAGATGTCAAGGAGCCAAGACCTCGAAAAATAACTCAACGCCTATGGCGATGGCTTTTATGGCCTCTATGAAGAGAATTTTGGGCAAGAGATCTGTTCATGACGCCCATCAAACACGAGTACTGTCTGGTGTACCAAAAACTTTACCAACAATAGCAAAAAGAGTGTTCGTTCTCTGTGGGTTGTACCAACCCATGCCCTCTTTGACAAGAGGTGTTTTGGGCACACGCAGACCCCTTATCGTAAATCTTTCGGTCACTGATGTGACACGAAAGCTTTATCGAGGGGTCCGCTAAACGTGCCCAAAACGCCGGCACCTTGCCTCCATCAAATCCCAAGATGAATTTGATGGAGGTGAACGTAAATGAAATCAGCAATCAGTCAAACAGTAAGCAAGTGGGTAGAAGAAGAGAGCCAGCATAGGACCCTGGCTCTCAAGGTCATTAGGCAGAACGACCCGTGGCAAGGTATGACTGAAGAAGAAATCGAAGACAGAAGAGAATACATCAGATGCTACTTGCTGAAAGACGTTGAATTACTCCTAATGATTCCCATCCAACCAAGGGAAAACGACTTCTGGTTCTCAAGCCACCAAGAATTCATAGAAAGCCCATTCAATACTCACGACTTTCAGAGGAATAGGAAGCCTTTCGACAAGTATGGTTACCGAATAAAGAAGGTGTTGGAACAAATCAAAGACTTAGCCATTCTCCACTCCTGCATCAGCCAGTCAGAGGGGAGAGACAACATTGATAAGAGGTACAAGAGCATCGTAGAGAATGAGTTCAGAGTTCCCATACTCGACCTAGTGTACAGGCTTAATAAGGTTACAGACAGGGGAAAGAGATTAGAGATGATCCAAAAAATTGTTAAGCTTAATTACGGAATCATTGACTCCAAAACCATCTGGCAAAAATACTCTTCTTATGATGGTTGAGCTGTCCTTATAATCAATTCCATTTTGTTGACTTCTTCCCATAAAGCAGGAAGAAGTCTTCCAAAAAAAGAGAGGAGGTGGTGTGAATGCTTAGTAACGACTATGCAATGGTGGGCCGCATTAGGGAGGCACGGAGAAAGTGCGGCGACGGGGTGAAAATGCTTCCCGTCGTTCGCTACGAACGAAAGCTGTGGTTCCTTGACGAACGTCTGAGGCAGCTCAGGAACGTCCGAAACCCCCATGACTTTATCAACCTGAATGATTTCGAAATTGAGTATTTTCTTAAAGAGGGGGTCTGAATGTGCATAACGAGTGAAGACATTAGAAGTCAGGAGGAATTCTTTGTTTGGGATATCCTCTGCCACGAGTGCGTCGTCAAGGCAGAAAAGCTGTTAGATGAAAGGAAAGCCCATCGCCTTTTCGACATTCGCATCGACGAGTATGGGTTTTGCCGCAATTGCACTGCCGAGATAAACGATGAATTTGACCAACTTATGAGAGCTGAATTTGGGGACGGAATTCTCTAATTTCTTTGTCGTAAAAAATACGAAGGATTAAATATTGGAACATATTTCCGGTACCTATCGAGGTGATCCACATGCCAAAACCCGAACAAAAGTTTCAGGCAGGAGGTATCGAGGCCTCCATCTTCGAAAACGAGATCCAGCACAATGGAAAAACAATTAATATCAAAAAGGTGGCTTTTCAGAAACGCTACAAAAGCGACCAAGGGTGGAAAACGACATACTCCCTCGACATCAATGACATTCCGAAAGCGATTCTGGTTTTATCAAAAGCATATGAGTTTCTCATCCTCAATTCAGACTCCCATACAGAGAAAGATCGTGAAATCGGGGAGACAGTAAGATAGAGAGCATCCTTTTAGTCAAAGAATTGCATGGGAACAAGAGAGATTATAAATACCTAAATAGATCGCGCTCCTTACGCTCTTGGAGGGCATCCTTCCTATCTTTAAGATCCTGGATTAGTTCGGACAATCGCAATAGTGAACGAGAGAACCGACTGGAAAATACCCAACCTTCTCTGTATCCATGGGCCTTGTTGAAGCGGCAGACGTGATCAATGAGCCCCATCCGTCTCATTTTCGAGCGGACCGTCTCCAGCATCCTGGGAGTGAATTTATATTTATCGCAGAGTGGCTTGAGGAAAGGCAGGAACTGCCCTTTCGCATACTTGAGTTCAATGAAGACAGCCAAAAATACCTTCTGATGCTCCCTATTCCCAGGAAACAGCAAACCTGCCAGCTCATCGAGTCCTCGAAGTCGCCCAATCTTGTTGCAGTTAAACTCGATCTTTGTGCGAGGGATCCTTCTCACCCTACTCTTTTTGTCTCAAACATGGCATCGGAAAGAGTGTGATGGTTCTATGGTGATGTTAAAATTTTTTTGTACGGCATGGGCAATTGAAGGGTAAAAAGCCCCTTACCGAAAACCCTGCTAATCCGTGGAACCCCTGCGCGATGGGGGTGATGCATGAGTAAATCCGGCCAGTTCCGAGGCGTCTTTTCTTGCCATAAAGGACTGTCAGACTGATTTCCTAAGGAGGGCAAATCCCTTTACAATCGCCCTACCCTTCAACATTGGTCATTTTGCTCGTTTTCTGGACGAGAAGCGTCAAAAAATTCGACTTTCTGGGCCTTTTTTCTCAGGGTGACCCGCTCTCGGGCAACTTCAATGGCCATCTCCCTAAGTCCTGTGCCAAAAGAGCTCTCTACAAAGTAGATGGTTTCATAGGCCGAGACGTAAACGTCATTGAAGAGCCGATAGAATCGCCAGCGAATGCCCTGGCGTGTCATATTGAAGGACTTTTCTATATGGTCGCCGTAATTCTGTCTGAGAACAAATCTTTTGAACCCATCCTCCTTCAAGTCTATAATCAGGTCCTTCGATTCCAGCAGTGACTTCAGCCTTTCCAGGAATTCTTTATCCTTAGAAGTGAGTTTCATCTGAAATCCTCTTTACAAGAATATCGTTCCCATACTGGGTAAGTTCGACCTCACAATCTTGGCACATGAAAATGAGAGTTACGAACCGCCATATCTTGTCCCTACGATTGTCCTCCATTAGGGGGGCGATGTCTGAAAACATTCTGCTGCCAAAGCCAATGATGGAAAGAATATGCTTTCGATAATCGTTTATGCGAAAACCGGGGTTTGCAGTAAATTCGTAGGACCCGATGCCTTGTCCGACAAAATTGTTTAATGCATCAGCAAGGCCAGGGATAAGCTCAAGCCTAGGTTCTTCCTCAAGGACCTGAACCCCTGACCTCGAATTGGCAAGAAGTCTACTCAGTTCCTCCCGCTTTTTCTTTTTGAGCGCTCGAGAGTCCCGCATCATCACCCGGAAATAAGCTGCATCAAAGAGCCTCTCGTCAAAGAGAAACTTTGAAGGAACAGTTTGGTGGCAACGAGAACAAGCGTAATGAAATGTCTTCCTGACTAATCTGGCCTCGCAGCAGGGACTCCGTTGGAACATGAGCGTAGGGTCAAACAGATTACCGCAAACACAGACGCACTTGCTCTGCCCGACCATGTGGAGGTCCCCACCACATTCAGGACATTCGTGCTGACTTAGAAGTACCCGGAAATAGAATTCTTTGACCCTTTCCTTGAAGTGTGTGACCCGGGTTTGCACCTGACAGAATCGTTGCAGCAGGGGATTATGCGAGGCCAACGAGAGCTCGTAATCGACGCAGGATACCTTTTTCATTCACCGGCAAACCAGACCTCTGGCTATATAAAGTTTCCGGTACCTGGGTATCGGAATGCTCCGAAAGGTCGAAAGGTTTTTATATGAGTTGAGGCCAAGGTAGGATGCGGTGAGGCCTGATGAAGAAACGACTCAAATGCCCGTACTGCAGAAGCACTCACACAATTTGGAAAGGATATCGAAAGCTCGTTCGCAGTCAAGTGAGACTCAGAAAATGCAAAAGGTGCAGGCGGAAATATACTCCAAAGACAAATGATTGATGATCGAGATTTGGAAGAAATGTTCTACGGCCAGGGCCGGGAATTATCATTGATGAACTTTATGAAAATAAGAGACTTGAGGGTTTTCCTCAGGACCTCCCAGGAGAAGTTAGAGGAGCTTAAAAAGGATTCATTGTTCAATCAAGACAAGATTCTTCTGGTTGGGACTATTTTGGAAGCTGTCAAGCGAGAGGTCCACAGACTTGAAAGGAAAAGTCTATATTTGGAATTTGGATTTGAGTGACGTGACTGATCTGCAAAAGCAATGAACGTTTTCCTAATGCCAGATGAACGCTATTTAGTTCTTCCACGAGGAACCAATTCGGCAAAGCATGCTCGATTGCAATTAGTAATCGATAAGGGGTCATCATTATCCTCTGACTTAACGTTTTGATATGTCTTTCAAATCGAAACCCTTTGGCAGGTGCGGATAGTGGCAAGCGCGGTTTGGAGTTTAAAATTCTTCATTGCCGGTGTGTTTGCTTCTTTCTTAAGTTATTATTTTCAAATCTCATTTCCCGATACAATCTTTAAATAAGATAAAATTATGTCGAAAAAAGCTTCCAATTTTTTTTCTTGATTTAAATATGATTTAGACTTATCATTAATAAATATAGCGTAATGACGTTAGGCACATAACTAATGAAAGGAGAAATCAGATGACCAAAAAATATTTTTCAGTTTTGAGCATGCTCATCATCGCTGTATTGATGGCCGCCATTCCGGCGGTTTACGCACAGACATCGCCTGGCGATATCACGGGCGAGCCCGACAAGAACATGGCGAAAGCCCACGAGTCATTCGTCAAAGGAGACATAAACAAGGCAGCCGAGTACATCCACAAGGCAGCGGCTTACGTGAAGAAGGAGGCGGACAAAGTCGCCAAGGACACCCAAGAGGGAGTGAAGAAAGCCGGTGACGATCTGGACAAACTCGGGCAAGGTGTCAAGAAGGGCACCGTGAAGTCAGGCGACGAACTGAAAAAAACCTTTGCCAAGGTGGACTACGAGCTTGCCAAGGCCTGGCATAAGACCGCGGACGAGGCAAAGAAATTGGGTAAGGATGCTAGCCCTATGCTTAAGAAGGCCGGTGCGGGATTAGAGGGGGCAGCCAAGTGGTCTGGCACCCAGCTGACAGAGGGTGCGCAGGCGTCCGTCGAAGCCGTCAAAAAGATCGGTAAAGGCGCAGGGAAAGCTGCAAAGGCAGGCGCCGAAGAAGTCGATAAGTTGTTTAAAGGCATCAGTGAAGGCATCGAGGATTTGGGCCGGAAACTATAAGAGGGCAGAATACCGGAACGTGCCCCCAACGGAGAAAAAAAGCCGAGTAATAAGCGGTCCTGAAAAGACTCAAACTGGGTGCTGGCCAAAATAAAAATGGGATGGATTGATAAGTCGTCTCTCCCAACCCCATTGGGAGGAGGCAAGCCGTGGCCAATAAGCGTCGGATCAGTGAAGAGGAAGCCAAGCAAGTCGGCACCACGCTCTGGCTAGACTGGACCGAAGTTGAGCTCGAGCACGGCGTTCGGGACCCGGAGACCAACGTCACGAACGACGACCTCACGGTTACTGGGAAGATTGTGTGGGCACATCTGAAGGAATTCCCCGACTACTATACGCGTTTGGACAAGCTGGAAGCGGAAGCCGATGCCTACTGGGCCTCACGCCGCTGAGCGCGCCACCTAACACTTATAAGGCCTCCGATGTCAAGAGGGAAAAATAATCCCGTACGAAAAAAGAGATAATTATTTTTCGTTTAACCGAACAACGAGTCGTTTGCCTGTTGGCAGCCGTTCCAGCTTGATTTCAGCACGGGTGCAAGAGCAGGTCCTGCACCAAACACTTATAGAGGTTCCATCCCACCAGAGGTGGGACGGCAGAGGGAAGAGCTGATTCCCCCTGCGACCTAGAAACGATGACGTGCCCTCGTGCCGTCCTATTCAAAACGTCGGGGTGAGCACGAATGCTCCCCAGTTAGATCCAGGTTCGGGTGAGGGGCAGAACCTGACCAACATGGCATGAATATGAGGAACGGGATGAACCGCCAATCAAGCGTTGAGCTACCGGGCGATGATGGGCATACCATCCAATGGGCATTCTGGGATGCATGGGTTTTCTTGGCCCTGATGGGATGCAGGTGCATGCTCCAGCCCTGAAAGGTTCCAGTTAGGCGTCAGGCTGATCCATCCCTTCCAAATCTTAAAAGCCGAGGAACTGTTTTTGGTTAAAGGCCTCCTTGTTTTTGAGCATGAAGTAGACGGCACGCCCGAGCTTGTGAGCCAGGATAGAGAGGGCTTTGGCTTTACCGTGTTTATGGGCAAGCCTTTCGAGATACTTTTTTCCGGGCTCGTTGCCTTTGAGGAAAAGGACGGCCGCCTCAGAGAAAGTCCACTTGAGATGGGCGTTGCCGATCTTATTACCGTTGGTTCCGTATATTTTACCGTTGGACTCTTTGATGCATTTGACGAGCCGGCTGTAGGAAACGAAATCCTGGACCGAGGGGAAGCGCTCGATGGATTCGATCTCGTAGAGGATGACCAGTGCCAGGATTCTACCTACGCCGGGAATGGTTTGAAGCAAGGCATAGGATCGGAGATCGTGCTCTCTAGCTGAAGCGATGATATCATGTTCCAGTTTGGTCAAGAGGTGATCATAAGCTTCGATCATCACCAGGTTGGCGGCAATGCTCTTTTGGATAGAGGGGTCATCAAAGCGCTCGACGATGCCTTTTCTGTTTTGAGGTTTGGCAATGCACCCCAGGGGGTCGGGTAGATTATACTGGCTTCGGGTATTCTGGATATGAGCAAAGAGTTCGGCGCGTTTTCTCATAAAATGGTTTCTACGCCTGAGGAGATCCCGGGTTGCACGCATCCTTGCGGGATAGACATAAGCCTGAGGGAGCATGCCGCCTCTAAGCAGGGTAGCGATCTTATGGGAGTCGATCTTATCATTTTTGGCTTTTCCTCCGTGGATGGCTTTCATGTAGAGCGCGTGGCCTAGGACGAAGGGAATGCTCTGTTGCACACAGAGATCAGCGATCCAGTACCAGGTGAACATGCACTCGACAGCCACGACGACGTCCTCCCGGAAGGGTGTTAAGATATGGAGAAAAGATTCCGGGTCTGTTTTGATGTTCTGGTGAAGGCGTATTTTGCCTTCGGTATCGAGGATACAGATGTACATCTTTTTGGTATGAAGATCGATTCCACAATAGTATTTGTGCTGCTTGGTGTAAAATCTCATATGGCTTCCTCCTTTGGCTTAAAATGTTTTCTGTCCAAGAGGCATTTTACCATGCCTCAGGAGGAGGCCTTAAATATTATCAAGCGCATGAAGCTGTCGGCCCACCGCAGCTTATGTGCAATTCGTTAATGCTGACTTTCAAGTCGTAATCCTCGACTTCAAGGATCACACTCGGGTCAACATTTGTAACGTTTAAGAATGGATTAATCTGACGCTATTAAATTGCCCTCTTTGAAAATTCATCCACAACCTCTCCAGTCAAAGAGCTGGAAATCTCCCTTGTGTTGCCGTACCGTCCTTTCGAAATCACCCTGGCGTTGATTAGCCCATAGAGATCCAAGAACCCAATAATATCGGAGAATCGCCGCTGGGTGAGAGGCTGAGTCTTCTCCTGTAGACAGACACCCCTGTAAGCATCATAAGCCTGACCGGTAGAAAGCCTCCTTGCACCATTTGAGAGGACACCGTAGCATGCCTTCAACGCCAACCTCTGTTGAGTTGCCAGGACCCTGATTAGCGCTACTGTTTTATCGACCTCCAGACGAGTCTCAGCAATGTCCACCTCCTTCTCGGTTAGTCTCCCAGAGGTCTCTTCCGCAATAGCAACCGCCTTAGCCAGAAGTTCTACAGCTTTCCTGGCATCCCCAGTCTCTCTCGAAGCCAAAGCAGCCACTTTCTTCAAAGCGGACACTTCTACTTTCGTTTTATCGAGTGCCTTCTCCACTCGCAACTTTAGGATCTCAAGCAGATCCAAAGCGTCGTACGGTTCAAATAAGATGTCGGTCTTCTTAAGGAAGCTGAGAATTCTCGGGTCGAGCGTCTTTTCCCAGTCTAACCGATTTGTCAGAAGGATCAGGACTAAACGGCAGGCAACCTTTCGGGGGAGAGTCTTTCCAAGAAAGGTGAGGAAGCCATCGGCGTTCGGGCGGAGGTTGTCCGCTTCGTCAATCAAAAGACAAAGAAACCCGCCATAGGAACCTATTGCTTCCACAATCCTGGCCTGCATATGGTCGATCGGTATCCCCTTGCGGTACTTCCGATTTGAACTATCTAGCGCGATAGCAATCTCATTTAAGGCTCCGAAATACGTCTTTGGTGAGGTCAAATCAATGTAGTAGTACTGGAACTTAATGCCCCTTTTTTCTGTGACCTTCAGAAAGGTTGAAAGCACATGGATTAGGGTTACGGTTTTCCCTGAACCCGTGGGCCCAAAGATCAGCCCGGGAGCCGGGCAAAAACCATCCAAGATCGGAGTGAGATGAGAAATAATCCGTCTGATCTGCTTCTCCCGGATCTTCCGATTGAAGATCTCTCTGAGAACAGCAGCTCTCTCCCCTTCGGGAAGCTTCTCGTCATCAAGGTAATCTGGATTGGTCACTAGTGACCTTTTCTGACGTGTGGCGTGTAGGGACTCTATCAAAGACTCAGTGCTATCCTGCTTTTGAGTGTCTGGATTAGCCATATTTTGGACTTGAAATCTTCTTGGACTACCTGCAGATGAAAAGAATGAAGGATTGAAGTATTTAAGATTTCTTAAGGACTAAGGAGTAGGCGCTACGAAGTGAGTGAGTAAATTTCATGTGGAAACTGAGAAGATTGTATAAAGTGTCCTTCCTTTATTTTTAATTTATTTTCTATATGGAAATTGATAATAAGAATAGTGGTGATTGGGAAATAAAGAGAGGTTTAGAAACATCGTCTTTGGCAAATAGTAAATCCGATGGGGTGGCCAAACTCCCAAAACTGCAGAAGCCATTTTCCACAGGAAATCTTCTCCCACAGTCCTACCCTTTCTTGAAAGGCAAGATCCTTCAGCGTTGGCCCCGTTTCTTGAATGGGAGCGTCAGGATGATTAGCTGGTTGGCGTAGAATTCTTTTTTCATGGTTTCGAACTCTTCTTTCGTTAGGTTTGGGAACTGTGTTAGGTGCATGGTGTACATTGTTTCGAGGAATCTGAATTTTTCTATTGTTGATCATTGGCTGGGTTTGTAGCCATTTTTGTTGTGTCACAAGTTCTCAAGCAGGTTGTCTTGCAGGTATCCGCCTTTTCCTAGTTAATAAACCCCATAGCAGCATAGTGCCCATTCATTCACGTGTTACTGTGGTACAGGGCTGTATAGTTGTAATACGGGCCCAGTATGGTTGTAATACTGCTTCTGCATGACAGAAATACTTAAATACAAGTACCCCGTTGGCTGTATTGATGAAAGACATCATCACGATTAGGGGGGACCGAGAATTGTGGCTGGAGGTCATTTACCGGGCCAAGAAGGAAAGAAAAAGGGTCTGGGAGGTATTGTGCCCCTTTCTGAGGAAATACACGCTCTGTAACGAAGAAAATCGCGTCTTGCTACTTCTGTTTCCCAGGGACCTCGTTGGCGAGCTTCTCAAGAAGGACGATCCGGAGAGATTCATCGAAGAGGCTATTCGAGAGCATCTTTCGGAGCAGGGGTGATCTCCCCGAACTCCTCTCATTAGGGAGAGAGGGGTCAAAGAACCACTCCCAGAGGTAAATAAAATGGAAGCCGAAATAAGAATGGCAACACCCAAACAGCTCGCCTACATCCAAAGGCTGAGCGAAACGAGCGGGACAGCTCTAGAAAAGCCGATAGGTGAGTTGACAACCATGGAGGCCTCAGAACTGATAGCAGACCTATTGCAGAAAGCCAACTCTGGCCAAAGTGGCAAGGAGAGCTATGAGGGAAGAAAAGCTATCTCAAGCCCAATGAGGAAAAACGATTTCGGCAGCGGAGCACGGCTCGGAATGGCGTTCAAATGCGTCTACAGAAACTGGGTAAGCAGCGGGGAAAACGTGTTCAAGAACAAGAAGCATTTCATCAAGAACGTTTTAGACACGTACAACCTGATCAACAAGATCGCAGAGAAAGCATTGGCAACGGCCGCCTGAAGGCGGCTTCTTTCATTTTTTTACAAGTTGATAGATAATCCAAACTCTTTCTAATAGCGCATGACGATATCTAAATCAAACCATAACCCCTCTAAACGATTGTGAAAAGCGAGGATAGATAGCAGTACTGAGCCTTCGTAAAAGGGAGTTCCGCCAAGTCCTCTTCGGTTATTTCTTTCACCTACCTTTAGTGCAAGTGAATTCTAAAGTTGATGACTACGGAAGAAAATAGAGAAAAAAGGGAGAGCCCATTTCTGATTCTGCCTTTCCGAGGTAGTGTTTTGGTACCTATTTCGGCAATTCAAGTGTCCCTGTGTTCCACGCGTAGTCCGGATGACTATGTGTTATAAGGGTTTTCTTCACAGCTGACGGGATTGCCTTCCAGTCTTCCTTTCAATCGATTTGTATTTCCCGTATAAAAAGAGAAGCATTCTTTCTTCTCGCAAAGGTTGGATCCTAGCAGGCATCACAAGAACACCCTTCCCCCGGAAAATGGATTGAGCAGTACGACCCGAGAACCAAAGTTTTCATTATTTTATTCCTACGCCCAATTGATCTAAACGGACGTCGCTACAGGAACGTCGTAATCACGAATATAAAGAGGAAGCCCAAAGTTGTCGCTACCGCAATGTTTAGGATACTGTGCTCTTGGCTCTCCGGGAGAAGACTCGCAGCTCCCACATAAATGAACTCGCCGGCAAAAACCGCCAGCAATATTGCAAGGATATTTTTCGGGAATGTTATGACTGAGGTGATCAAAACCCCAAGCAAAGGCGCGAGACCATCCAAAAAAAGAAAGAACAATGCCTTCTTTTCTGACTGCCCGTTCTCAAGCATTAAGACCACTGTATTGATGCCATCCGGCAGGTCATGGATTATTATTGAAATGGCCACGAGGATGCCAATGGAGAAGCGCACCTGAAACGCTATTCCTATGGTCAGACCATCCATCAGGCTTAGCAGAATAAGGCTTCCTGCACCAATGGGTCCCATGACATGCCCCTCAGAAGCTATCCCTTTCACAGGATGGGCTGAGAAATACTTCTCCAGAAGTATGAAAAATAGGAAGGACAGCACAACAGATACCATTATATACTTAACTGGGATTCCGGTGTTTTTTGCAATTTCCAAGCCTTCGGGCAGTATTTGCATTAGCGCGACGGTTACGATGCTCCCTGCGGCAAAAGCAAATATAATCGATAGGTTTTTCTTGAATTTTAAGATGATGAACCCGCCGAGGAGCGTTGACAAAAATGTTATCAAAGCCAATATGATTGCTGCGCGGTTCATTTCAAATACCGGTTTGATCATCCTTTCCAAAATTTTGAAACATCATTCCTGGAAAAAGAACCTTTATCCCTTCACCTAATTGGTGTCATGTATCCTGCCGAATGTATTGCACCCTGACCTTCCCCCGGATTGATGGACACAGCTAAAGATTTGTATGATAGGGTAGGAGGTGCCTATGGGGGAAAAGAATCGTCATTTCAGCCGTGAGTTCAAGCGAGATGCAGTGCAGTTGGTCACAGAGAAAGGGATGCCTGTAGGTAAGGTGGCCCGAGAGCTTGATATTCATCCGAATCTGCTTCATCTGTGGAGGAGAAGGTTCTTAGCTCAAGGGGATAAGGCCTTCGTAGGGAAAGGCCGTGTCACGCCAGAGGAAGCGGAAATCAAAGGGCTGCGGAAGCAGTTAGAAAAGGTGAGACAAGAGAGGGACATTTTAAAAAAAGCCTTGGCCGTATTCTCCAAACAAAACAGCTGAAATATCAGTTTATGGGAGAGCACCGAGAGCGTTATCAGGTAAAGAGTATGTGCGAAGTGTTGAAGGTATCCAGGAGTGGTTATTATTCGTGGGAGAGTCGTGAGCCGAGCCTACGTCAGAGAGACAATGAGGAGCTGTTGAGACAGATACGGGAGATCCACATCCAAAGCAGAAGGCTTTATGGGAGTCCGCGGATAACAGCGGAGCTGAAGAAGCAGGGGGTTCGATGTGGGAAGAACCGTGTGGCCAGGATCATGAAGGAGCACTCGATATGGGCAGAAGTGAAGAAAAGGAGATTCAGACGGACCACTGATTCACGGCATGATTATGCTTTGGCTTCAAACTTACTGGTTGACCGGAGCCAGACCGAGGGGGTATGGGCATCGGATATGACGTTTGTGCCTACCTCTGAGGGATGGCTCTATGTGGCAGCCGTGATGAATGTGAAAAACAGGAAGATCATAGGGCTGTCCATGAGCGATAAGCTCTCTCAGGAGCTGGCTTCTGATGCACTCAGAGATGCCGTAGGCAGGCAAAGCCCCTCGGAAGGGTTGATCCACCACTCGGATCGAGGCAGGCAGTATGCCAGCTATGCCTATCAGGAGCTTTTAAGAGAATACGGCATGACCCCGAGCATGAGCAGAAGTGGCAATTGTTATGATAATGCCTATGTGGAGTCGTTCTTTGGTACGCTTAAGACGGAGTTGGTCCATGGTGAGCGATACCGTTCAAGGCTAGAGGCGAGGCTTAGTATCTTTGAGTACGTGGAAGTGTTCTATAATCGTCAGAGGAGTCATTCGGCATTAGGGTACAGGAGCCCAGAACAGTATGAAAAGCTCCTTAATGAAACTTAATCATGTGTCCACTTTTTCGGGGGAAGGTCACCCGCAAATTCTGTACGCAAAGGTCTCGCTATAGAAACCAACTTGTGAAGTCAAGTGTGTTATTGCAAGACCTGGACCAATTTTTAGATACGAGCAGGACATCGCCCAGAAGAGTTCTGCGTCAAAAAGCGCGCAGCATGCGCTTAAAGAATTGGTAGCGTGGCTTTCTGGGTTGGGTGCCTTTGCCGACTTTTGATTTCTCGAGATCGAGCTGAGCCAGCAGCGCAATTGCGTGCCCACCTTTGCCGTGGCTGCGGATGGCATTGATACCGTAGCCGTACAGCAGCGCAACTTTGATGGATTCTCCGGGGTTGCGATAGGCCAGCCCGCAAGCCACACCGGAATTCCAATGATTCGGCTGGTCCATGCCCGGAGTGAAGCTTACCCGTACCGTGGCGGCTCCCGCGCCGATTCGCCAGCATTTTCGCGAGTCGAGCGGCACCTCGTAGAACCCCCCCAACAGGACAAAATTCCTTGCACTGAGTTCGCCGAAATAGTAGCCCGGGATTCGATATGGGAACTCCGCCGTCAGCTCCAACATGCCGCCCAGACGATAGGCACTCAAACGGTCCGGGTGAATCGCTGTGCCGGCGTTCAGACTCAAGCCAAAGGTGTGTTTGGATTCCGGCATCGTGTAACGAATCAAAGTGCGTCCCCAAAAGAGGTGGACCGAAGGCTCTATGGCGCGGTCATGAGCATAACCGTAAGCCCCCGGCGAGAAACGAAACAGGCCTTCATACCAGCCCGAAACCTCAAAGCCCAAATCCGGCATCAAGGCGAATTCCTCGCCACCCCAGCGCAGGCCGCCGCTCAAGGTGATCTCAGGCTGGTCGTCTGGAATGACAAAGCTCCGCGCGGTTCCATCGCGCTCATAGAAGGCATCCTGGACGCCGCTTCGGAACACGCCGTAGAGCGGAATGCGCCCCGTCGGATTGAACAGGTGATACACGCTCCCTGACACACCGACACCATGACCCAGCCACGATTCCTTCTGAAACCATTTGCCGCCGCGAAGTCTTGCCAAAGCCGCCCACCCAATCGTAAATAAGCCGCACGCGTACGCCTTCACGCGCTTTCCCAATCAGCGCGTCAGCGAACTTGCGTCCTGTATTGTCTTCATGAATGATGTAACTCTCGAAGTGGATGTGACGTTTCGCTCCTCCGATGGCATCGAACCATGCCGGGTAATTCTCGCGCGCGTCTTTGAGCAACCGAACATGATTACCCTCAACGAGTGGCGCACCGGCGGCGCGCGAGAAGGCTTGGTCGGCGAGTGCGCGTACCTCCGTCACGGTGTCGTGCGCAAGGTTGTTGATCTGTATGGCCATACTCATTGTCACGTCCCCTATTGAATCAATTTGAACTACGGCGTCCGGTGCCGCCTTCGGCGATGGGCAGTGCTTCCCCAGGGCACTGCCCGCGCCTTACGTTTTTTATGCAGATTCGGGGGAAACGGGTGAAAGTTTCGGATCGCCGCCGTTTCTTACGATCAAGTACACGCCGGTTGGTTAAAGCCACGCCAACGGCGTTACCAATACGGTTGAAGCACATCAGAAATGGACCCCAATCCTTTCCCTTCCCTCTCTCAACACCTGAGTCAATACTCTACGCCCTTGCCGGTTGACATATTTTTCGTACCCTGCGTAGCTTGAACCCCAGGAGAATGAGCACCACGCCGAAGATGATCGCGTAGAGTGCAATCAGCCAAATCAGACCCAGAGCTCCGACACCCGGAAAAACCATCAGCAGAATGGCAAAAAGAATCGATGCGATGCCACTCAATATCATCCACCCTTCGCCCTGGATTTCCTTTCTGAGGCGGATGGCCGCAGTGATCTCAAGGACCCCCGTTGAGAGGCTCCAAACCGCAATGTAAAAAACGAGGACAAACGTTGTGACTCCCGGAGCCATGAGGGCAAGCAATCCAATTCCAATGCCCAGAAGCCCTTCCAGTAAAAGGAGCCACCGATCTTCCCTATCCTTCCAATTCCCAATCGTTTTGATGATCAGGAAAATCCCGTCCACGAAGGCATAGGCACCAAATAAGATGATGAGTGTTGCCAGAGTGATCCCTGGCCAAGCATAAGCCAGGATGCCAAAAAGAATTGCCACAATTCCTCTCACCACATAAGCCCACCAATACCGCGATAAGACATCAATCATGTTCCTTTCCTCCTTTCCTTTTATTGTTGTTCGGGTCGGCGATCTCGCCCGTTAAACCATTGCGCATTCCGCCGCCCGGTGAATGCAAATGTTATTTAATTTCATTTAGCTATTTATCGTACTTTTTGAATAACTTGGGTGTCCGAATGTCTTTTAAATGCTTCAGCAGAAGGAACCGTGATCGACACAAATTCCAGAGAACATAACTCCTGCTAACGTAATTGCTATTGCCAACGCTTAGATCGCCACCTTAACGGTCGAATATCACCATAGCCAACCATCAGCGCAGTTATTAACGCCCAATATACCTCCCCAAATTTAGACCAACCTTCAATACGGCTTACTACTATATCCCCCTTCCGCCCGTCTTGCCTTGAAGTGGAAGCGAAAAGGAAGATTTCAAGTTTTTTCTGGCTGAATTCTTATATACTATAATCTTGATTAGCTCTTTCCAACAAATTGCCAAGAAAGAAAATAGAAAAACCACCCCTACCAATCTGGTCATTAATTAAGTAGCATTTTATATCAGAATAGTGTATACTTATGAGCATGAAGCGTGATGCTCGTAAGCTCCAGCCGATTGTTCAGGAAGAGCTCCGTCGCCGCGTCGTTGTTGCAATTCACGGCGGCATGAGACAAGTTGAAGCGGTTGAAATCTTCGGGATCGCGCGTAAGACCATCTGGCAGTGGCTTACGGCTTATACGACGTCCGGTGATTTGGGTCTGGCTGCTCGGAAGCGGGGCCCCAAGGGAGGGTGCGGGAAGCTCAAGGGTTGGCAAGCGGCTGCCATCTGCAATCTGATCCGTGACCATCACCCGGAGCAGCTGAAGCTGCCTTTCGTACTGTGGACGTCGGAAGCCGTTCAACGGTTGATTGCCAGGAGGTTTCGTGTCAGGCTTTCGGCTCGGTCGGTCCGGCGCTATCTTCAGGGTTGGGGGTTTACCCCGCAAAAACCGGTTCGACGGGCCTACGAGCGGGACCCTGTGGCTGTGACTCGATGGCTTGATCAAGAATACCCCGTCATCCGGGCGCGTTCCAAAGTAGAGAAGGCAAAGCTGTATTGGGGGGACGCGATGGGGGCCCGTTCCGATCATCAGGCGGGACGCTCGTATGCCCCGAGGGGACAGACTCCGATACGACCCGGGACAGGCAACCGTTTCGGGGCAAACGTCCTTTCGGCGATTACCAATCGAGGTGATCTGGCGTTCATGGTGTTCAAGAGGCATTTTACGGCGAAGGTATTTATTCGATTTCTGCGTCGATTGGTCAAACATACCGAGCGAAAGGTCTTTCTGATCGTCGATGGGCATCCGGTGCACCGGAGCCAAAGGGTCCGCAACTGGCTGGATCGCCATCGTGCGCGGGTGGAGATGTTTTTCCTGCCAGGCTACAGTCCGGATCTGAACCCGGACGAGATGCTTAACCAGGACATTAAAGCCAATGCCGTTGGGCGAAAACGGGCGCGCACCCAGTCGGAGTTGATGCGAAACCTGCGGGGCTATCTGAACTGCCGCCGGGATAACCCTTCGATGGTCATGCGCTACTTTCATGAAAAATCCGCACGATATGCCGCAGTTTGAAACTTATAACCCGATGTTACTTTAATTATGGCCAAGGTAATAACTGACCTAAGGAAATGGGATAAAGCCTCAATTGAGAGTTTAGGACCGGGAGCTGTGTTGCCAGGATTAAAAAGACAAATGCGCAAAGAGCCCAGATATTTATGGCTCTATTTGAACATACACCAAGACTATAAAGCGGTTCCTTTTCAGAACGAGAAACAAAAGCAAGAATTACGTGGCCGATGATCCAAGCGGAAAAAGCATATGTTTGCGCTTCAATAAGAGGAAACTTTTTGGAAAGCGCATATAGATATGAGGCTATTACGGCAACAAACAGACTCACATCCGATGTTATTATATTCTTGAGCATTTGTGCATTAACAAACTTCTCATTTGCTTTTCTCGGAGCCTTTTTAAAAATTGTTTTTTTTGCGGGTTCAGCAACAAAACCGGCAGAAGCTGCCAAATCCATAAAAAGCTCCAAAAGGATTATTTGAACGGGGGCAAATGGGAAAGGAGTATTCAATACCACAGGCAATAAAAAAGTTAAAACCAGAGCAGTCTTGGCCGACAAATAATATCCGAAGCCCTTTCGCAAGTTATCAAAGATTTTTCTTCCTTCAAAAATTGCATGGGCAACGGTATTGTAATTATCATCAGCCAAAACCACATCAGCTGCTTCTTTGGCTGCATCCGTCCCCTTGATCCCCATAGCAATACCAATGTTAGCTCCTTTTAATGCCAATGTATCATTGACGCCATCTCCTGTGACAGCCACGACTTCTCCATTTTGCTGCAAAGCTGTGAGAAGTTGATATTTGTTTTCAGGTGTACTCCGGGCAAATATCGAAACCTCTTTAACTATTTGTTGGATTTCTTCAGCGGTCATGGCGGTTAACTCAGATCCAATCACTATCTTAGTTGTCGGGATGCCAATGGCCTTGGCAATAGCCACTGCCGTTTGAGGATGATCTCCGGTTACCATAATCGTTCTAACCCCTGCTTTTTGTGCCAATTCCAATGTCTCTTTGACCCCGTTGCGCACAGGATCATCAATAGAAATCAAACCGATTAGGGAAAGCTCCTTTTCTAAATCGGCAAACTCTCTGTCTATTTCCGTGCTAGAAAGCTCTTTTGCCGCTACAGCGATCACTCTCTTACCCTTGCCTGTTTCATCCGCCAATTCTTTTCTGTAGGACGAAAGATCGCTTTACCATGGTAAAAATCTCTTCTGGAGCTCCGCTGACAAATATGCGTGATTCTCCGTATATTTTTCTAATAACAGCTTTGGTTTTTCTGCTGTCTCCAAATCCGCACTCTTCGACGATCTCTCCCTGGCTCGATCCGAGATTAAGGACTCGGGCTTTCTCCATTATGGCCTTGTCTGTATCAAATAGTGACATTTGAGTAAGAACTTCAACGGCAGATTGGATAATCTCTCTTTCATTATCCTTGGGATACCCGAAGCGACATCCATTTCATTCTCGGTTAATGTTCCTGTTTTGTCTGTCAATATCTCCGTGGCGCTGCCCAGAACTTCAGCCGCTTTGATTTTCTTGACTAAAATGTTTTTTGGATAACTGATACGCGCCGATACCTAAAATCATAATAATAATTGGACCTTCTTCAGGTATAGTAGCAAACGCTAAAGCAAGTCCAGTTAATATCATTTCCTGCAAATTCTGGCCGCGCAAAACACCTAATACAGGAATGATCACGCTGAAGAAAAGAGCTACCAAAACCAAATCCCTTGCCAACTTCTTCATGGCTATCTGTAGCGGAGTTTTGGGTGGTTTAATTGTTTCGGCAAGAGATGACATTTTGCCGAACTTGGTGGCCATTCCTGTGGCAACAACTTCCGCTTTGCCCTCTCCGGCTAAAATCGATGTTCCGGCATAAATTTCATCGCCAATACTCTTTATAACTGGCATTGATTCACCGGTAAGAGAAGAATCATCCACTTGTAAGCTGAGAGCGACACATATAGTTGCGTCAGCCGAAACGCGGGTGCCGGAATTCAAAATAAGAATATCTCCCGGAACTACATTGTCTGTTTTAACTTCGACGACTTCTCCATCCCTTACAACCTTGACTTTGGGAGCCGCCAGTTTTGAAAGAGAGTCAATAGCCTTTTTAGCTCGATGTTCATTCCAAACTTCAACAAACGCCAAAACAATGATAATAGAAAAAATTGTTATAGCGTCTTCTAATTTGTCCCAAACCGAATACATTATCCCTACAAAAAAAAGAAGCAAAATCATTGGTTCAGTGATTTCTTCTTTGAAAATACTGAAAAAACTCAGCTTCTGCGGTTTTGTAAACTGGTTCGGCCCAAATGTCTCAAGCCTTTTTTGAGCTTCAGAGCTCGAAAGACCAGATAGCGAACGAGCACCTTTATTCAAGGATATTTGCTGCATAGTTACTTCCAATTTGCTTATACAATAATGTAATTTGTGTTTCTGTATAAGTTGTTATCGTTTAACAATATTTCATCTTGTCTTCCCCCGCAGCTGCCGATCAAGAGGAACCTCGTAGATCCCCGCTACTCGCCTTCGTTTCCGCTCAGCGACGCGTTCGCCTGTCGGCTTGGCGTTTATGCCACTCGATTCGCAGTGATCGGATAACGAACCAGATCACACTGGCTATCGCGGCGAACAGCAGTACCCGGTAGCCGATCCGCTCCAGCTGGGTCAGATCCTGTCGACCAACAAGAAACGCGAAGCCAACAATCAGTGCTCCAACAATGAGGGCGTAGGCGAGCAGGTAGACGCCTGCCGTAAGACGATCCACAAGCGCCTCATAGTTTTCCGGTCTCACCGCCACCTTGAACTCGCCCTCAGCGACACGGCGCAACGCGCGTGTGGCATGCACAGGTAACTGGTCGAAGAACCGGCCATAGGCCCGCGCTGAGCGTAGCGAGGCCTTGAGGATGTGTCTGGGACCGTACCGCTCGGGCATGAGCTTGCGGGCAAATGGCTTAATTGCGTCGATCATGCGGAAGGCCGGGTCGATCTGGGTGGCAACGCCTTCGAGCACACCTATCGTGGTAAGCAGCACGGTCAGCTCAGGGGGGACCTGCAGCTGATGGTCACGCATCAGTTTGAGGAGGCTTTGCATGAGTTTGTCCAGTCCCTCACCGCTTGACTGCTGACGGCGGTACCGGGCAAGCATGGCGCTGATGTCGATCTCAAGTGCCGCTAAGTCGATGTGCGGCGGCATCCCCATCATTGCGAGTGCAGCCTCTGTGACACCGGCCGGGTCATCGTCAAACATGGCCAGAAGCATATCGAAGGTCGCCTCGCGATTTCGCTCGGAGATGGTCGCCACCCGTCCAAAATCAACGAAGCCGAGACGGCCGCCGGGAAGCGCAAACAGGTTTCCAGCATGGGGGTCAGCATGGTAGAATCCCAGTTGGAAGATCATGCGGAAGTAGGCTCCCACGCCGATCTGAACCAGGTGCGCCCGGTCGACACCTGCGGCCTTCTCGATGTTCTCAAGCTCTGTGGCCGGCACGCCCTCGATGAGGTCCATGGTGAGGACGCGGCTCGTCGTCTGGTCCCAGTAGACCTGTGGGAAGACGAGCGAGGGCTCGTCTGCGAATGCGCTCCGGAAGCGATCGAGGGAACGTCCCTCATGAGTGTAGTCAAGTTCCGAACGCAGGACTGAGGCGAACTCCTCGGCGATGGTGGCCACGTCGTTCTCTTTTGCCCACTGGACATGTTTCGCCAACCGGCCGGCCAGGTCATGCATGATATCGAGGTCGATCTCCATAGCTTTGGTCACGCCGGGACGCTGCACCTTCACGGCTACCAGAGCGCCGTCGGCCAGCGTGGCGCGGTAGACCTGGCCGATCGAGGCGGCGGCCAGGGGTTCTTCCTCGAAGCTTTTGAACAGTTCCTCGACCGACGCGCCAAGTTCGGCTTCGACCCGCGTTCTCATTTCCGGCCAGGGCACCCCTGGCACGTCATCCTGGAGTTTGGCTAACTCTTCGAGGAGGGCGGGAGGGACCAGGGCGCTGCGCGTAGCCAGAAGCTGCCCAAGCTTGATGAAAACAGGGCCCAAGCGCTCGAGGGCATGACGGACGCGTACCGGCAACGGCAGGTCCTTCTCCTTGGTGCCCGGTGTTAGTTCAGCAGCTATCCCCCCGGGTAGGTCATCCTCGAGTCCGATACCTCTAAAGAGGTCAAACAGGCGTTCCTCCCACAATACCGCAGCGATCTCGCGGTATCGTGCTCGGCGCCGCGCGCCGCGGCTCTTCCTCTCCTTCTGCCGGTCGTCAGACATGGTACCTCCTATTGACATGCATTGCTTATTCACTGTTATTAGGTCCTATAAGCGTGCAAGTTGGTTACCGAAGGTGCGCGCCGCGTTATACGACGCACACGGACAAAGCTCACCGGCGGCAATAGAGTGCAACGGAATTGCCGTCCGGTGGAGCGCATTGTTGGTGCCAAAGGAAATAAGTACGTTGCGGATCATGGTTCGTGGTCCGCGCTATCCTCGGCCGCCATCAGGGCAACCTCATCGAAGACACGGGGTGGATGAGATCAAGGAACACCTCCTTCTTGAGCTTTCTTCCGCGCGCCCTCCCTCTCCGGCACGGCGGTGGCCAGTTTCAGAAGCCGCCTTACCCCCTCTGGGAGGCCTTGGGCCTCCACTGGAATTTTATTCTGGGAACAGAATTGATTGACTTTGATGAGAAAGGTCAAAAGGCCACTGTCCCAAGCTTTCAATTCGCCGGTCTCAAAGGCGATCCGCTGGACCTGACCCGTGTCGATCTGTTTTTGAAGGTCCTCCACCGAGGGGAGCGAAGATGTAAGTCTCCAGAAGCCGGAAAGCACGACGAGAAGTTCACCATCCTTCCGCCGCTTCAGACTTATCTCGGCCTGCAACGTAAGATCGCCGGGTGCCGCTGGCATTTACTTCTTCCCCTATAAGACAAGAATTTCAGTTCACTCTATTCGAACTGCCCTCTGAAACGCCACAAACCGAGGCCGGCGGCAAATCCTCCCAGCAGAGCGATCCCAAGTACCGAATCCCACAGAATGTCCAGTCCGGCACCTTTGAGTAGGACCCCGTAGCTGGCGTCTATGTAATAGTGGAGGGGAGAGATATACATCCCGTAGCGCAACAAGCGGGGCATGGCCTCGGGAGGGGTCCAAACACCCGAAAGGAAGATCATCGGTGCTAGGATCAGGATCGACAACATCCCGGCTTGCGCCAGATTGCGGGTCATGGTGGCAACGAACAGCCCAAGCCCAGCGATGTTTACAACATATAACGTGGTAATGGCAAAAAACAGAAGTAGGCTTCCTTTCACCGGAACATGGAAGATTGGGCCAAGGACCGCCAAGAAGCTCAAGGCCGTTGCCGCCAAGATCACCACGGTCATAGCAACGACTTTAGGAAACATGACCTGAAATGACGACAGTGGTGAAACCAGAAGTTGTTCCACGGTTCCCCGCTCCTTCTCGCGCACCATGGCCGCCGCCGGAAGGAGGATGGCGAACACGGTTATGATGTTAAGAAGTTCGGAAATCGACATGAACCAGGCATCGTTCTGGTTGGGGTTGAACCAGACGCGGCAGTCATTGACAATCACTGGCGCCTTCTCTAATCCGGTCTCAGATAATCCCTCACGCTTAAGTCCTTCTTCTAAACCATACCGGCCGATGATTTGGGCACCGTAACTAGTTGCCAGGAAACCGAGCACCGAGTTGGTTGCATCCACCTGCATTTGCACCGATGTCTGTTCACCTTTCAAGAGCGATTCCTCGAACCTGGTTGGGAAATCCAGCACGATCATCGCCTCGCCTCGGTCCAGCCGTGTGATCCCGTCCTGGGGGTGCTCGATCTCCCCCGCTAATTGAAAATAGGGAGGGAGAAAACGGTGCGTCAGTTCCCGAGAGGCGATACTTCGGTCAGAATCCATCACCAACATAGCGGCGCGGTTCAATTGTAATGTAACCCCCGATCCGGCGTTGTAAATATCTGCTGTGAAGGCATAGAGAAGAAAAAACAGCAGGATCGGGTCTCGCAACAATTGGAGAAATTCCTTCATCGTCATCACACGCATCCTCCCCCACCAGACACGCAGCGTGCGGAATGCGGACGGCGGATGGTGGATTGTCAAAACTCGATTCATGATCTTGGCCTCTTATGAAATAGAAAAAATCCCACCGTAAACAGGACGCCAGCGTATCCGGCCAGCACAAGCGCATCCTTCCATAGGGCGGCAAAGCCTACCCCTTTGAGAAAACTTCCCATCACGATATTCGTGTAATACATTGCGGGCAGAAGATGAGCCACCAGTTTTGCCACCTGAGACAGAGAAGGGATCGGGATCAATATCCCGGAATAAAGCACCGCTGGAACAATCGTCAGAATAGCTGTTCCGATCATGGCGGCAACCTGAGTCTTAACCATCACCGATACCAGGAGTCCGATCCCTGTGGTGCAACTTACATAGAGAACCGATGCAAAAAAGAAGAATAGGAAATTGCCTTTGAACGGGGCCCCGAAAAGCCCCACTGCGAGCATCCACAAAATTGCCACGTTTAGGGTTGAGATACCAACATAAGGTGCGATCTTGCCGAGCAGGAATTCCCCGCGGCTCACGGTGGAACCATAGATGTTATAGATCGCCCCGCTCTCTTTCTCGCGGACCACACCGAGGGCCGTCAGGAAGGGGGGGGAGATCATCATGATCGCCATGATCAGCTTGGGGGCAATGGACCAGATGCTCTTCAACCCCTGGTTGTACAGATAACGCACCTGGAGTTTAACCGGCTGTAATCTTTTTTCGGCTTGGGCAAAAGGTATCCCGCGTACTTTCGACAAATAGTGCGCAAGCTGTTCCAAACTGGCAGCGCTGTTGATTGCAATGACATAGCCTTTGGTGGTGAGGGCGCGAAAGGGAAACGTGCCGTCGATCAATGTTTGGACATGGGCGGGTCTTCCAGCCAACAGGTCCTTCTGAAAGTGTTCCGGTATAATGATCGCGGCCCGAATTTTGTTGTCCGTTAGGGGAACAATGAGTTCGCGTTCATTGAAGGAGTAACCTTTGAAATCAAAATAGCGGGAATCAATGAACCGGTGGGCGTACTCCCTGCTCAAGGCGCTGCCGTCGCGGTCGATGATCGCCAAAGGTATGTTCTCCACCTCCAGCGAAAGTCCATAGCCAAAAAGAAGCGTAAGCAACGCAGGCACGATGAAGGCAAGGGAGAAAAAGAGGCGGTCTCGAATGATTTCGCGCCACTCTTTTGAGACGACGGCTGCCACGCGTTTCAGATTCATGATGGGCCTCCTTCTTTACTGCCTCGCTCTCGATGTTCTAATGCCGAGATCCGGGTGACGAAGACGTCCTCCATCGAAAGAGGCCGAGGCGTCATCGCTGTCAAGCCGATTCCTTTTGCGGAAAGTATTTCAGGGATGCGTTCCTTCTCCCTTTCAAACTCACGGGAAAGAATATGAATATGTTTGCCGTAAAGGGCAGCATTGGGATAACCATTTTTTACTAATTGTTCCAACGCAAGGATCGGCTGGTCAGTGGTGAGTTGCAGAAGCCCCCCCGCCTGAGTTTCCACCTGGCGCTTCATCTCTGCAGGTGAGGCATCGGCCACCAATTTCCCCGCAAACATCAGAGCGAGATGATCGCAATGTTCTGCTTCGCTCATGTAGTGAGTCGTGACCAGAATCGCGACACCCTCTTCGCGGGAAAGTCTGAACAGGATATCCCAGAAAAGACGGCGTCCAACGGGATCTACCCCGGAAGTCGGTTCATCCAGAAATAGCATGCGGGGGCGATGTACCAGGGCGCAGCCCAAGGCCAGACGCTGGCGCAGTCCCATCGGCAAACTGCTCGCCCGATCCGCTACGTGCCCTCCCAAACCCGCCATATCGAGGACCCAATCTGTCCGCTGCCCGGTTTCGTTCCGGTTAAGCCCATAAATGCCTGCATAAAGACGAATGTTTTCCAGCACCGTCAGGTCGAGATAGAGAGAGAAGGCCTGGGACATATAGCCGATCCGTTCTTTAATGGTTTGTCCGGCACGGCGCATATCCGCTCCCGCAACCCGGCCCTCGCCGGATGTTGGTATGAGGATGCCGGTCAGCATCTTGATAACCGTGGTTTTGCCAGCGCCGTTTGCCCCTAGCAGGCCGAATACCTCGCCCTGGCGCACCCGGAAACTCACCCTGTCCACAGCGCGGAAGTTGCCGAAATCCCGAATGAGATCCCGGGCCTCAATGGCAATGCCATCAGAATTCGAAGTTTGGGGTTTGGAGTTCGAAGTCGAAATTGGAAATTCCGTATTTCGCATTCCGGGTCCAACAGTTGGCTTCTCTTTTTCAATCAGCCCCTTCTGGCGCAGCAACGCAATAAAGACGTCTTCCAGTTCGGGTTCGGTAATGTGCAAATCATTGATCTGAATCCCTGACAGAACCTTCTTGATTTCACGAACTGCCGTCTCGGTATCAGTCTGTCCAATGAAGACATGCAATGAGGAGCCCAGAGCATCCACCTGGGGAAAATGGGCCTTAAGTCGGGTGAGGGCTTCCATCTGTGGGGATGCTTGAAGGACGACCAATGTTCCTGCCGCCAAGGCATGGATCTCATCTGGTTCTCCTTGAGCCAGAACACGACCGCCGAACAGAAGGGAGACTCGATGAAACCGCATGGCCTCATCCATATAGGCAGTGGAAACCAAAGCAGTGATGCCGCGCTCGCGCAAGAGTTCAGAGAGAATGGCCCAAAAATCCCTTCGTGATACCGGGTCTACACCCGTGGTGGGCTCATCGAGGATGACCAATTCGGGCTCATGAATCAAAGTACAGACGAGGCCCAGTTTCTGTTTCATGCCTCCAGACAAGTTCTTCATCGGCCGGTCTCGAAACCGATCGAGACGGGTCATGGCGAGCAGACGGTGCTTGCGATCAGCCAAGTCCCTTTCAGGGACCAGACGCAGGCGGGCAAAGAAATCGATGTTCTCCTCTATGGAAAGCTCCGGATAGAGGTTTAGACCCAGTCCTTGCGGCATAAAACCAATCCGCCCTTTGACCTGCTCCGCGGCTTTTTCAGAGTCGACTTTGACTCCGAATACTTCGACCTCGCCACCATCGAAACTGAGCACGCCAGCCACACCCTTCATTAGACTGCTCTTCCCCGATCCATCCGGGCCGATTAGACCATAAATCTCTCCTGGTCTAATTTCGACATCCACTCCCTGAACGGCCACTTGTTTACGGTACTGTTTATGGAATCCCCTCACACGGACAACGGATCTCCTTGTCCCCGGGATTACCATTTCGGCTTCACCCATGGCACACCCTCTTTCCACCGAATGACGGCGTCTGCCGGCAGTCCGGGGGTCAGTCGATGATCCGGGTTCTCATCTAAATAGAGCTTGACGGCATAAACAAGCTTTACCCTTTCATCCGGAGTCTGCACTTCTTTGGGAGTGAACTCGGCACGGGAAGAGATGTAACGTACCGTGGCCGGAAACCCCCGGTCAGGAAAGGCATCGATAAAGATCTTCGCCGGTAAACCGAGGTGGATTTTCCCGATGTGGATTTCAGGTACATAAACCTTTAGGTAGAGACGGTCCAGATCCACCAGGCTGAAGAGGGGGGACCCGGGCGCCACGACTTCACCTACATCGGTTACCCGCGTCGTTACGATTCCCTGCGCCGGAGCAAGGATGACCAAGTCGGAAAGGACGCTTTCAACCTCGGTCAGTCCCCCCTTGGTCTGTGCCAGCCCTGCCTTGGCCTGTTGAACTCCTGCTTTTGCCTGCACCAGGGTCGCCACGGTCTGCTTTCGCTGTGCATCCAACGCAACAATTTCCTCTTCCCTTGCCTGGATTCGATCCCAGCCCAGCTTCGCCTGGGCAAGCTGCTTCTCTGCCTGCACCAATCCCGAGCGGGCGGAATCAAGATCTTTTTCTGCTGCCGCCAAGGCAAGATCGGCCATTTCACTCTTATGCCGGTCAGCGGTGCCTTCTTCAGCCAGGTTACGAAAACGCACGGCGTCGCGGCGGGCCTGACTCTCCGATGCCTCCGCTTTTTCTACCATGGCCCGTGCGCGGTTCACACCCATTTCGGCAGATTCGATGTTCAACGGAATCTCTTTTCTTAACGTCGCCAAACCGGTCTGCGCGGCCTTCACCTGAGCCTCTAATGTTGCCACCGAATGCTCTGCCTGGACCACCTTTGCCTCGGCTTGGTCCAAACCAGCCGCCGTCTGATTCACATTGGCTCGTGCCTGTGTGACTTTGGCTTGAGTCTGAATATCATCAAGATGAAGAAGGATCTGCCCCGGCTTCACCCAATCTCCCTCCCGCACAAGGAGTTTCTGGACGCGACCCGGGAATTTGCTGGCCACGGTGATCTCATCTCCTTCGATGCGGCCATTTGCCTGGATCAGGCCCTCTGGGAGGGATTTCCCCATCTGCCACCGATTAAAAACGATATACCCGCCGATGGCAAGCAGAATGATAATCCCAGCAATGATCGCTCGTCTCAGTAATTTCATACCTGTTCCTCCGCAAAACTGGCTATCACCGAATAACTCTTTCAAACACCTCAAACCGTATTGAACTTTCGACTCCTTTATGTTTCCGCTCCAGGCTTCAATTACAAATCACCAACAGCACGGCGCAGCCGAAGCGATGCAAGCACATGGTCATAGATGGCATTGTCGTGATTGCTATGGCTCCGAACCCGCAGAGTTTCAGCATCAAGCACCTCCGTGTTAGTACCCAGTCCGTTCCGGTAGCGGTCCTTTGCCACCTTAAGGTTCTCGTCTGACTGCGCAACCGCCTCGCGAGTCACCTCCAACCGCCTTTGGGTTTCGCCCACATCGAGCCATGTCTGCCGCACTTGCAGGGAAATGATCGATGCTGCGTCGGATCGCTGTTTTTGGAAAGCCTCAGCCTTCTGTTCAAGAGCGGCGGCCTGGCTGCGTCTTACCCCACCGTCAAAGATATCCCATTTGAGGCCAACCGTTGCAGACCAGATCCCTTCGTGGGCCAAAAACTGATTCTGTAAAAAACTGTACCCGCCGCCAAAGGCTATCTGGGGCCAGGTACTCGCCCGTACCCCCGCTGCCTGGTGACGTAAAGATTGGGATTGTTCTGAGAGGAGCTTCAACTCGGGTCGATGATCAACTCCCCGATTGGTAAGCGTGTCAATGTCAGTCTGAAGGGGTTCGGTGGAGGGCTCATCAAGCTCTACGGGCTGAGTAAGAGGGCGCCCGAGCAGCCGATTATATACGGCTTTTGTAATGTCGAGAGCATTATTCGCTTGGAGCGACCTTTGTCGTGCATCCGCCAGGGCGACCTGAGTGGCGAGTACGTCATTCTTGGCAACAAACTCTTGTTTAAAAAGGTTATCGACATCTTTGGCGTGGGCGGCTAAACCGGCCACGTTGATTTCGGCCACGTTGACAGCCCGAGTCGCTCTTAATACCCCAACATAGGCTTCAGCCACGGCCATTTTGAGGTCCAAAGTGGTGCGGGTCTCGTCCATCCGTGCTGCGTTCAACCCGGCGTTTGCCGCATCGATGCTACGGGAAATCCGGCCACTCGTGAAGAGGGGTAACGTAACCATTGCACTGCCCCAAAAGAACTTATCCTCTGCAAATGGTAATTCCTTGGGCGGCAGAGGCGGCAGATCGACTTTGAAAGCAGGCTCATTGTCCAACACAGTGTAGCCGCTCTGGACGGTGAGGCCGGGCAGACGTGCTCCCTTAGCAGCCGCCAGGTTTTGTTGAGCCGATTCCGTCATCTTGCGCGATGCTTGTAAGCTTTGGTTGGCAGCGAGCGCCGTTCTCCAGGCCTCCTCCAAAGTTTCTGCCTTGGCCAAGGAGGGTAATATCAAGAAAAGAAGAAATAGTGATAGAATCAAACAATAGTATCGGCGGATGTCGATCATGCGGATTCTCCTTCCCCTCCGGGGTGTCGAGGTGTGAGTTGATGAGAGTCTGCATCGGCGGGGACCCCGAGGAGTCGAACCGTCAATACGGGGCAAGGCGATTTTCTGACTACGTTCTCTGCCGTGCTCCCAAAAAGGACATGATCCAAGCCGGTCCTCCCATGTGTTCCCATTACGATCAGATCAACAGATTCCTTCTTCGCCATCTGGATGATTTCCACAAAGGGCTCACCCTCCTTGAAGAAGACTTTGTAATTTTTGAATTGCTTCAGCCTTCGGAGGTAAAAGGTTTTCAATTCCTTCTCAAGTTCTTTGCTCTGAGCGATCCTCAGCTCTTCAAGCTTTTCTGGCGGAAGGTAAATCGAAAGCTGTTCGGATGGTAGGGCTCTGGAGTGACGTGAAGGACAAAGAGTTTTGACTTGTAAGTATTGGCAAGGTTGAGGGCATAGGTAAAGGCCCAATGAGAGTTTTTAGAAAAATCCGTACAAAAAAGAATCTTTTTGAACATCGCTTGTTTCCTCCTCACTTTTTTATTTTCAAGGGCCATGTGTAATCTGTTTAAATTTTATTCCACAATTTTCAGGGAATTTGAGGTACCGAAAGGGTTCTCAACAATAGAAGAGCAGTTTGGATCATTCCGCCATTCCCCGTTTACAAAAAAAGGTATTCGTACCGATCCGGATTGAGACCAAATCAAATTCGCCAGGTCCCATTCGCGTCCGATTTCAAAGGATGCGAAGACGGATTCCATTGATTGAAATCTCCGGCGACGAATACACTCTGTGCCTGAGGGGCCGATAACTTAAACTCTGTTTCCCTTACCTTTCTATTTCCCTTCGCTTTCTTCTTCGATTTTGCTGCCATATTTCATCTCGGGATTCATTTTAGCATCCCATCCTTCCGAAACTTTCTTTCATAGTCTCTGAGAAATCTCTTTTGCCCTATTGTCAGGATAAGACTATGTATCTGTTTATCGTATCTCCACTAAGGCAGCCCCTATGTTTCCAGTAGGGTGGTCAAGGGCCAAGATTGGGATCTTTTGATCCGGGTTGATTGAGATCATCTGTCCGACAAAACTCTCCATGTTCTCAACAGCCTCGCCGCTCATCCTCAAAATCACATCTCCTGCCTCAAGACTGGCTTCCTTGAATGAGCTTCTTTCATCTAACCAGATGATTACCACCTCCTGGTTGGGTTTCAAACCATATTCTTCAATCTCCTTTGAGCTTGGGGGGCGAACTTCTATGCCTAATCTATCTTTGATAGAGGCAGCCCAGGCTTTAATTGCCGATTCGAGATTCCCCCACCTTCACGGTCAACTCCTCTTTCCGTTGCGAATGACAGTGACATTCACCTTTTCTTCGTTTCCTTGCCATATTATTTTCACCCTCGAAATTTGGCCTTCAGCAAACTCTTTAGATCAGCTTAGGCTCCTTCATGTTTTTAATTCTTCCATACCGTCCACCCCTAACTTCAAATGAGTCAGTAAGATTCTCTTCTGGAAAATCTTCCTCAAATCTTCACTTTGGTTGGACCACACTGGCATGCCTCGATCCTGGTCCGGGCCCGGGCCAGGTTGTGGACGTTGAAGCCCGTATGCCGCCAGGAGAGAATCCGCTCGGCTAACTCCAAACCGAAGAATCCCCTGTTGACCAGAAACCCGAGGACCTCCCGTCCGAAGATTTCGACCATCTGCGCGACGTCCAAACGCAGGGTCATGTGGAAGATCCCCGCCCAGTTCACGCCGCCCTAAAGTCGGTCATTCGGAAATTACATCTTATGCATGGCCAGCGCAAACATGATCCATGAAAAACCGCGAAAGATCAGGTTGATCCCGATAAACAGACCAATCACCCAGAGCCCGGTAACGGGCCATGGAGCGAGAATGAGAATCCCCAGCACAAGTGTGACGATACCGTCCAGAACCCACCAGCCCCAGCCCTGCAGATGGACCACCAGCGGCGCAATGATCTCATAGGCGCCCCTAACAATGAAGAACATCGCCATGACCATGGTGATGGCCTCGGCGCTGGCCATGGGTCTCGTCAACAGCAGGAACCCGATGACCCCGAAGAGAATCGCCAGCAGCAAATTAAGAAAGAAACCGCTCCAGGTTCCCACCATGAAGGCCTGGACCATTTCGATGATGGCACCGAAGATAAGCAACCACCCGAAAAAATACATGGAGGTCACCGTGGCCTTTACGGACCGGAAAACGGCGAGGATGCCAAGAATGACCAGGCCGATCCCGAAGGTCATGAACCATCCCCAGTTCCGGATCATCTCCGGAGGAACTTTCAAAACAAGAATATCCATTTGTGTCGGCATATTATTACCTCCTTTCTGAAATTATGGATTTGTTTTTCACCCTTATAGTCATTCATCGTCATTGTTAAGAATGTTCTGGCGGGTGGAACACTTGTTATTGGTAATCGTTTCCCGTATATCCACGCCGTCGGCAGACTTGGGATGCTTTGGACTGCCACCGATGAGTTTGAATACCAGTCGGTCACATTACTCCTGTTTGCTGATTTGTTCTTGCAATCACTTTTCAAGGTTATAACTGGCCAGATCAGGACCAAGATTCCAAAATAGCACGGCGATCACCCCTTGCAATATTAACATCCACAAGTGGCGAACCAATACGATTGTCATTTGTTCCCTCTTCTTTAATGAAAAGTGTTAGGCCCTCTTAGAGTTCGAGTAAATACTTATCGCCTAAACTCCTTTCTCTCTCTTTATCAAGCTTTGCCTATTCCAGTGAATCCGGACAGTCATTCCTGCTGATTCCGGACGCCTGTTCCGGGTGAATCCGGACACTTGAGTCGGAGCGAAGCGACGCTGGTTTTTATGGATATTTACCGATTCATCACCCTTCGTCAAGTTTTTGTTTCTTTCTCATAGAACCTCCTTTCAATTGAAAGCGGTGAGCATTGTGAATCAGCCGGTCCAGGATGGCCTCAGCGATGGTGGGATCACCGATATGATCATGCCAGTTTTCTACGGGGAGCTGGCTGGTAATGAGGGTCGAGACATTGCCGTGACGGTCTTCGATCACTTCGAGAAGGTCTCTTCGTTCCGGATCGGTCAGGGGAGCTAACCCCAAATCATCCAGGACGAGAAGATGAGCTTTGGCGATTCGCTTCATGAGACTGCCGTAGCTGCCATCGGCCCGAGAGAGGGCGATCTGGTAGAAAAACTGAGGAGAGCGCAGATAAAGGGTTCGGAAGCCTTCGCGACAGGCCTTCTGAGCCAGGGCACAGGCAAGGAAGGTCTTTCCCACCCCGGTCGGGCCGCTGATCAGAACATTCTGGTGTTTTTGGATCCAATGACAGGACAGAAGGTTCATCATGACCGACTTGTCGATCCCTCTGGGAGTCCTGTAATCAATGTCTTCGATAGAGGCCTGAAGCTTGAGCTTGGCCTCCTTGAGGAGACGTTTAAGGCGATTATTCTCCTTCCAGGTCCATTGACGATCCACGAGGATGCCGAAGCGTTCATCGAAGGAGAGATCCTGGAAGGAGGTTTGCTCTACTTGTTCTTTAAACCCCTCGGCCATCCCGAGGAGCTTCATGGTATAGAGTTTATCGAAGGTCTGTTCATTGAGCATGGAGTTGGGATTCCTTTCATTGGTAATATTCTTTCCCCCGCAGATTGGCATGTTCAAGCGGGGGTAAAGGGGTTTGAGAAGAAGCGCTCAGCAAAGGCTGCCGGTCTAATCCTTTCTTGAGGATGGACTCCACGTTCTTGTAAGAATAGGCCTTCATCTGCAGAGCCCGGGCAGAGGCTGCCTCTAAGCGCTCCGGAGAGTAGGTTTTCCCCAGCCGAAGCAGGCCCAGGCAAGATCGGTAGCCTTGCTCCGGATGGGGACGATTCTCGATAATGCAGGCGGCCAGATTCTGGGTATGAGGCCCGATTTGCCCTGCCCAGCGGACCAGGCGGGAGGGGGTCCATTCGAGGTATTTCTGATGGGACTTGGGCATGTGCTCGCGTAAGGTTGTGTGAGCTCCCTTGCGATAACTTCTCCGGTGAGAGGTGATTCGGCGGCCCTTGAAGAAGATCTCCACGGAGGTATCCGTAAAGCGAACATCGAGCTTTTCATGGACCAACTGGTAAGGGACGCTGTAGTAATGGTGGTCCACCTCGATGTGATAGTCGATATTGACCCGGGCGCACTTCCATTCGGCATAAACATAGGGATGAACCGGAAGGGGTTTCAGAACAGGTTTTTCGAGGGTTTCAAACAGGATCCTCCGGGTACTTTCGAGCTTTTGAAAGGGACGGTTATTGAGAACTTCGAGCTTTTCTGCGATGGCCTCTTGGAGCTCGCTGAGACTGAAGAAGGTTCGGTTTCGCAGAGGGGCCAGGACCCAGTGCTCCACCTGAAGTACTCCGGATTCGACCTTGGCCTTGTCTTTGGCTTTTGCCACCCGGGCAGGAATAATGACCGTCCCGTAATGCTCTGATAGCTCCCGATAGGTGGCATTGAGGTCCGGCTCGTAACGGCAGGGACGTGTCACTCCAGACTTGAGATTGTCGGGGACAAGGATTTCAGGAACGCCACCGAAGAACTTAAAGGCATGGACATGGGACTGAACCCAGGAAGAAAGCTCCTGAGAGGGGGTGGCTTCTGCAAAGGTGTAATTGCTGGCACCCAGGGTAGCCACAAAAATCTGGATCTCCTGGATTTCTCCGGTCTGGGGATCGGTGATCTCCATGGTCTGGCCGGCGTAGTCGACGAAGAGCTTTTCTCCGGCCCGATATTCCTGGCGGAGACAGAGATCCAGTTTCTTAACCCATTGCTGGTAGTGGTAGCAGAAACGGCTGTACTGGTAGCCGTCGGGGTTGGCTTGCTTGTACTCGTGCCACAGAAGCTGAAGGGTTACGCCCTTTCTCTTGAGCTCCTGGTAAAGGTACTCCATGGAGGGCATTTGGCGCTTTTCTTGAGCGACAGAAGGGACCGCAGGATAAAGCTGGCGTTCCAGGGAAGTTTCATCGAGGTCAGCGGCAAGGCACCAATTCAATCCTGCCCGCTGAGTTCGGTCCAGGTAATCCTGAACCGTGCTCCGGCCGATGCTTAAGCTCTTGGCAATCTGCCGGGTTGAGAACCCTTTTTCATTATGGAGTCGAAGAACCTCTTTGATTTTGCGCACAGATAATCTCCTTTTAGCCACGAATCCCTCCTTGCTGTTTCTTCAGGAGGGTAATGGCTTATGGTTTGATTATCCAGCGCCGCTTCGATTACACCTTACAGAGTGTCCGGAATGGACTGGAATGACTGTCCGGAATCAAATGGAATAGGTGTCCGGATTCGCCCGGAATACGCAAGCTTAGAAGAGGCCTTTGACCTTTCCTGTTGCCACATCCACATCGGTTCTTCTGAAAGCGGGATTTGATCCGGTTCCAGGCATCAGGCTGATCGTACCCGTCATCGGGCATAGGAACTTGGCACCTGCAAAGATCAAGACGTCATGAACCGGCAGGATCCAGTCCTTGGGCACTCCCTTGCGAGTGGGATCATGCGTCAGGCTTAGATGAGTCTTTACCATCATCGTAAAGAAATTTCTCGCTTCGGGATCAGCCTCAAGCCGTTTGGCTTTGGCTTCAGCCTCAGGAGTCCATGAGACACCATCGGCCCCGTAGATTTGCTTAGCTATGACCTCAACTCTTTGTCTGAGCGGCATCTCCAGCGGATAGAGGAATTTAAAGTTGATCTTTTCATTACAAGCCTCGATGACAGCATCAGTAAGCTCTAACGCCCCGTCACCGCCTTTGAGCCAGTGTTCTGAAGCTGCACAACGGACTCCCGCCTGTTCAGCGTGCTTACGAACCATTGCAATTTCATCTTTGGCGTCGGTGCAGAAGGTATTGATACAGACTACCGGATTAATTCCTGATTGTTTGACAATTCCAATGTGGTGGAGTAGATTACTAATCCCTTTTTCAAGGAGCCCGAGGTTTCGCTTCGTATAGTCTTCAGGCAAGGGACGGCCTGCCACGACAGTGGGCCCACCGCCATGCATCTTCAGGGCCCTGACGGTAGCGGTAATTACCGAAACGTTAGGGGTAAGACCGCTCAACCGCGATTTCACGTTCCAGAACTTCTCAAAACCAATATCGGCACCAAACCCACTCTCCGTGATGTGGTAGTCGAACATTTTTAAACCGATGCGGTCAGCAATGATCGAAGACTGACCCACGGCAATGTTGGCGAAGGGGCCAGCATGGACCATACAGGGTTCATACTCTGTTGTGCACATCAAGGTAGGGTTGATCGTGTTTCGCATCCAGGCGCACATGGCACCGGCGACTTCGAGATCGGAAGTGGTCACCGGCTTTCCTTTCTTGTCATAAGCCACCACAATCTTGCCCAGTCTCTCCCGCAGGTCTTTTAGATCCCTGACAATTGAAAGGATCGCCATCAGCTCTGAGCTCACTGAAATTCCGAACTTGGAGGTCATCAGGTAACCGTCCATCTTGCCGCCGAGGCCAATAACAATGTTCCGCAAAGACTGGGCACAAAAGTCCATGACCCAACCCATCTCAACATGGGTAGGGTCGACGTCTAAACGTTTGAGGTTGCGTTTGGCCAGATCGGCATCATCGTAGTTCCTTTCGTGCTGCATGCGAGCCGTCAAGGCGACCATGGCCAGGTTGTGAGCATTGGTAATATCGTTGATGTCACCTGTAAGTCCCAGCGAGAATTCAGTCATTGGAATCAACAGCGCTTTACCGCCGCCTGCGGCCGTACCCTTAATATTCATTGTGGGACCACCCGAAGGCTGCCGGATACAACCACCGCAATTCTTACCCCTTTTACCTAGCCCCTCCAGCAAACCCATAGTGGTTGTCGTTTTTCCTTCTCCTAATGGAGTAGGGGTAATTGCTGTAACTTCAATGTACTTTCCGTCTGGCCTGTTCTTGAGGCGCTCGATAATCTTCATGAAGTCGAGTTTGGACAGTCTTCCGTAAGGAATCATTTCGTCCTTTTGAAGATTCAGTCTCTCCTGCCACTCATCACGAGTGGGCATATTCTCCTCTGCTATTTCTGCAATCTGCCAGTCAGCAAGTTTCCTTGGATCCGCCTCTGCATTCTCAGACATATCTTCTATTTCTCCGCCCCCGTGAAGGGAACCGCCCTTGCTCCCATTTCACGCTACATCTTTCAGTGCCTCTGCACTGTCCATAGACTCCAGCCCCGCAGATCGGCACTGATCTTTGAAGGAAGTCTTTGCTTTTGAAGCGCTTCCAATTCTGGCAGGAAGGGATTCAGACTCTCCGGCGCCATGGGCCTAGATATGGAAATTGCGATTTCGCGGCTCTTCTTCACCCTCAATTGCGATAGTATGATCACCTTGATCGTCTATCTCTTTTTATGCAGTCACCACGGGAGTCCTGCACGGCTAGGCTCACACCTGACGACAAAATATTGTTTAATCCTCACCCGATGAGTTTTTCAACATCCACCAATAGCTGTTGATACAGCGGGCAGGCCTGCTGTCTAATGGTGTCTATTTTCCCCTGCATTTGAGCGACAAATTGCTCATCTTTAATCGTGCCCAAATTGATGCTTATATTATAAATCGCGCCGTTCATTCCCGCATAGGCCATGAGGCCGGATACACCTGCGTCGCTGGCGGCATTCACATTACCGATTCTCAATACCCTGCGTGCTAAGGTCAAAACATCCAAGCAAGCCTCAGCGACCTTTAGCGGGAGAGTTGCCGCCTGCTTGGTCGCTCCTTGAACGGCTTCCGAACGCCACCGTCTCTCCTGATCAGTCGTCTTAGGCAATTTGTAAGCCGCCATGACCCCGTTGAAGGTCTGAGCGTCTTCATCAACGTACCCTAATAGGATTCGAGTGAGGGTGGATGATTGTTCAAGAATCACATTCATTTCGCTCTGCACACCCGAGTATTTGGCGTTATTTACAGTAAGACGACAGACCATGGATGTTAGGGCAGCACTTAACGCTCCGGCTAAGGCCGATGCGCTACCGCCGCCGGGCGCAGGTGAATCACTTCCTAGTTCAGTTACAAACTCGCGGACCGTTTTTTCTACCAACATGGACGACTCCTACCGCAGATCTACTCATAGATGTTGTTTTCTAATACCTGCTTGCTGTTAAAGTTCTCTAGCCGCAAGTAAAAATCAGCCGCATCGACGAGAGCCTGCATCGTCGTCAACCCGATGATCTCACTACCCACAATATTGACGCCGTAACGGGCCGACTCGGACCTCACTGTTTCGAACACCCTGTGCAACGGGGTTCCCGTGTAATCAAGCATGTTAATGGATACCTGGGCCAGATTACGGTCTTTTAACATGACGCCGATGGCCCGCACATATTTGTAGCCGCCGCGTGCTTCCCTGATGGTATTGGCAATTTTCTTGGCTATTTTTAAATCACTGGTCCCCAAATTGATGTTAAACGCAACCAGAAACTGCCTAGCTCCTACAACCGTAGCCCCGGCAGTCGGGTGCATTTTACTTGGCCCGTAATCCGGCTTTCTATCCGGCTTAGCAATCTCCTTCTTTAATCCTTCGTATTCCCCTTTGCGAATATCCGGAAGATTTTTCCTTGCGGGACTCTTAGCTGCAGCCTCATATAGGTAAACAGGGATATTCAGCTTTTCCGCTATTTCGCGGCCGAGTTCGTTGGCTAGCTGAACACATTCCGCCATCGTCACATCTCTCACCGGAACGAAAGGAATTACATCCGTAGCTCCGATCCTTGGATGTTCTCCGTGATGTTTCTCCATGTCAATAAGCTCGGTTGCTTTTTGACAAGAGCGGAAGGCTGCCTCTTTCACTGCCTGTGGCTCACCGACGAAGGTGACAACAACACGATTATGGTTGACATCGGGTTTCACATCAAGCAATTTAACACCGGATATTTTGCGGATTTCACCGACAATGGCTTCAATGACCTCCGTTCGCCTTCCTTCGCTAAAATTCGGCACGCACTCAACCAATTTCCCCATATTCTGTTCCCTCCTTTCCGTTAAACTCTATTTCAAAAAGGCTCGGTGATGCATCTATTTTGCAAAATGGTTAATAAACCATACAATGCTAGGAATACCGACAATGTCGATTAGCACGGCCCCGCATAAGGGGACAATGATGAATGCTTTGGTCACGACGACACCGTAGCGTCGGCACACAGCGTCCATATTCGCAACGGCATTGGGTGCCACACCAAGATTGTGTCCGATCATGCCAGAACACATCACGGCAGCGTCATAGTTTCGGCCCAACAACTGAAATAACGGAAAAATGCAATAAGCAATCAAGAAGACAGTCTGAGCCACAAGAATGATGATCAGTGGTAACGCCAGGCTGTACAGCTCCCAGATCTTGAGCGTCATCATCGCCATGGTCAGAAAAATACCAAGCGAAACGTCGCCTATCAAGTCAATCGATTTATGGTTCAACTTGATGAAAGGAACAACGTCGTTGATATTTCGGAAAATAATGGCGACAAACATTGCCCCGACGTAGGCAGGAAGATCAAAGCCCGTTGAAGCCTTAATCTTTGCTGACCCAAATGCGCCGAGTAGCATCATCACCAGTATCAGCACGGCCATGTTAATCACATTGCCGCTTGTGATTGTTTCGCTCTTTTTTTCCGCTTCCATGGATGCCTGCATTTCTTTCAATTTTTTGTCTTCGGTTGTGGTAATTTCCACTTTATGACGTTCAATCAGCCACTTGGCTAAAGGGCCGCCGAGAAAACCGGACACCATAATGCCGTAAGTCGCTGAAGCAATAGCGACAGCCGTGGCTCCTTGTACTCCCAGGTTTTCGGCCACGGGTCCAAAAGCAGCTGCAGTAGCCGGCCCCCCCTCCAGCGAGACGGCCCCGGCCATGACACCAAGGACCGGGTGAATTCCGGTAACTATTGCTAAAGCAACACCAATTACATTCTGCAGGATGGCGATAACCCAGCAGGCCACCACTATATAGATTACAAAAAGTTTGCCACCTCTTATTAATAGGGCAAGGCTTCCCCCGAAACCAATGGCCGTAAAAAAGAGGAGCTGAAAAGGTAACTGCAGCATATTGTCCAATTTGAAGGTCAACATTCCGGTTTCCCGCAAAAGCCAGGCTAGAATGGAAAAGGCAAAACCGCCTATAACAGGTGCCGGGATGCAGAATTTTGTAAGTGCGGGAACCACTTTTCTTAACCAAATTCCCAAAAGAAGCAAAAGTACCGCAATGGTCGTGGTCGCCAAGAAGTCGAATTTTAGCTGAAGAATGTTATTTACTACTTCAAAGCTCATCATAATGTTCTTCCTCCTTTCCCTCCCGGTTGATGCCTGCAATTTTGCAACATACGTGCCAACCTGCGTGAAGATCGATAACTAGCCGATTCTTCTAAGTTTATCTGAGTTTTTTTTCCTTGGGTGGTCAACAGTAGTCAGGGAAGTAGACGAAATGGTATAGTCGGTTATACGTTTTGGTGTGGAGAAGAATTAGGCTAAGAAATTGACTGTGTGGCGGATCTCCTTTTGACAGAGAAAATAATGTCATCAAAGGAGCAAAATACCCAGTATCAGCTAATTGCGGTGCGACTAACGATATGAATACCCCCATTTATGCTCAGTGTATGGCCGCCGCTCGCCAGTATAGCAATGGGTTTCATAATTCCGGTCCAAGAGATCAAGGGATCTTAAAACGTTTACCGGGAAGCCAGATAGTCAACACCGCGCAGGGTGATTTCCGCACCACCTTCTCCGCCGTGCTTCCAAAAAGGACATGATCCAAGCCTGTCCTTCCATGCGTTCCCATCACGATCAGATCAACAGATTCCTTCTTCGCCATCTGGATGATTTCCACAAAGGGCTCACCCTCCTTGAAGAAGACTTTGTAATTTTGTAACAGTTTAGCCAAATTAAGTGTATCACAGAATTATTTAAAAAATTGCTGGCGTTCTCAAAACCGTTATGCTATATAAAGACCCATGGATACAACACT
>Ga0315281_10000949_pt1 | contig 41830 bp, 31 predicted proteins | sample YL17G07_0_MG_FD_204540 | JGI IMG/M metagenome (GOLD analysis project Ga0315281, IMG submission 204540) | Sediment microbial communities from Yellowstone Lake, YNP, Wyoming, USA - YL17G07_0 | ecosystem: Environmental > Aquatic > Freshwater > Lake > Sediment | place: USA: Wyoming | collected...
GTCACCGCACTCCCGCCCGAGCCGATCCTGATCCCGTCCGGTTCGACCGTGCGGGTGCTCGAGGCCGATCTCGCCGACGGCCAGCGAGTCATCATCCCACGGGCGAACGTAGAGATCATCGAGGAGTAGCGGCGAGCCGTGGGCAGCGAACGGCGAGCGCATGGGAGCAGCGGGATTCCAGGACGCGCGCCAGCCCAAGGCTCGAGTTGGGGGATAAGAGTTGGCTGAGGCACGAGCCTTAATCACAAGGCGTCTTCCGACCCCTGGACTCGGGATCGGCGCCGGCGGGTCGCAATCTCCGAGCCGCCACGCCTTATTCGCCCTTTTCCTTGTCGTCGTCCTCGCGCTTCCATCCCTCGGCACGCAGGTATGCAAGCCTCTGGCCGATGGCGTGACGCTCCTCCAGGACATCAACACCGACCCGAAATCCCCGCTTGTTATCAACGTGCTCAGGATCGACCCCAAAGCGCCCCGCCTCAGACTTGCCTGCACGCTCGCCAATGATGGCATCATCGAGAGCGATGCTACGAAGGGCCGGGAGACCGTAAGCGCCATGGTCGCCCGGAAGCGGGCGCTCGCGGGCGTCAACGCCGACTACTTCCCCTATACCGGCGATCCGCTCGGACTGGCGGTTATGGGCGGGGAGCTCGTGAGCGAGCCGATGGACCGCGTCGCGCTCGGCATCACGGCCCCAGGCGATGTCCTGCTCGACAAAGTCGGCTTCACCGCGACGGTCGTGGCGCCCTCCGGCGCGGCCGCAAAGCTGCACGGGCTGAACAGGCCGAGAGGCAAGAATGAGCTTATCCTCTACACGCCGGTCTATGGGTCAGCTACAGACACGAAGGACGGCGTCGAACTCTCTCTTGACTTGTCCGGTCCGATTCGGGCCAACAGTGATGTGGTCGCCACAGCGACCGCCGCCCCAGGGCCTATCGTCCCGTCACCGATACCGAGAGATCTGGCTGTACTCTCCGCTCACGGCACGGCCGCCGATTGGCTCTCAGCGAACGTCCACAAGGGCGACAAACTGACGCTCCGATTCGACATCAAGGCTGATTCGGGCACGAGCTGGGATAACGTGATGGAAGCCGTCGGGGGTGGTCCGTGGCTCCTGCGGAACGGCAAGCCGCGCATCGACAACGCCGCAGAGAACCTGCCGCTCGGTTTCGACACCACGCGGCACCCCCGGACGGCGGCCGGAGTTACTGCGTCGGGCGAACTGCTGCTCGTCACAGTCGACGGCCGCCAGACGATCAGCCAGGGGATGACTCTGCCCGAACTGGCCGAGCTGATGAAGAGCCTTGGCACGGTTGACGCGATCAACCTCGACGGCGGCGGATCGACCACGCTGTCCATCCGTGGCCTGGTGATCAACAGCCCTTGCGAGGGTAAGGAGCGGCCTGTCGCGGATGCCCTCCTCATCTATGGCACGCCCGTGCCGCAGGCTGCGGTCGCGTTCAGGTTCGCCGAGTCGGGACCCGTGGCCGCGACCTCGGGAGATGGAAGGATGCTCGGCCTTATCGATGAAGTTACAGGCCAGCCCGTGTGTGATGAGACCGCAAACGCCGTACTCTGGGGCACGACCGGCGGCATCGAGTTCGTCAATCAGAAGGGCTACTTCACCCCGATCAAGGTCGGCAAGGGATCGGTCGTCGCGCTCCTCGGCGACCAAAGGATCGAGCTTCCGGTGGCAATCGTCCCGGGATCTCCCGCAAAACTGGTCGCGAAGCTGGCTTCCGATCCATCTGGAGCGCCGAACCGCAGCCAGGTGGATGTCAAGCTCGTTGACCTCAACGGCAACGGGATTCCGGGCAAGCTTGTGACCGTCTCGACGACGGGCGGAGTTCTCGACTCACCCACGGCAGCGACGGATGGCACGGGCGCAGCCACTTTCGGCGTCACCTGGGATTCGACTCCAGCGCTCGGAAGAGCCACCGTGTCAGCGGCCGGGTTGACCGCCCTGGCAAGCCGTTGACAGCGCTGACGGCGGCTGTATAATGGTGGAGCTTGTTGGAGGAGCCGCGGGCGAGCAAAGGAGCTTTCGCATTGAACCAGGACAGTGTGATTCGCAGCCTCAAGCTGCAACTCCGCCTGGAGCGGGGAGCGATCCTGCTGATCGTGCTCTTCCTCCTCTGCCGATGGGGCTACAGCTACTTGCAGTCCCGGCCGTACGCTATCCTCGCGAATGGCAGACCCGTGGCCGCTGTCGCCACTTACCGCCAAGCGGCGGGAGTGCTTGAGCAGGTCAAGGGCGCCGTAGCGGGCGCAAAGCCTTCCGAAGTGTCATTCGCCCAGCGAGTCGAGATCGGGCGGGCGGACCCGAGCGCTCGGCTCGTATCGGAGACCGATGCGGTGAAGGCTGTGCTCGAGAAGGTCTCGCTCCAGCTCGAAAAGTGGGCCATCTTGGTCGAAGGAACGCCTGCTGCAGCGGTTGACTCCAAGGAGGACGCCGGGAGAGTGCTCGAGGCAGCCAGGCGCAAGTTCGGCAGCCTGGCAAAGGACCTGATGGAGGAGCCGCAGTTCAAGGAGCAGGTGGACGTCCGGCGGATGCCGGTGGACGTCGACCTTTACCGCCCATCGGTGGACGACGCGCTCGATGTCCTTCTGTCGGGAAGTAGGTCCGGCTCGGGGACATACACGGTCGTTTCCGGTGACGTGGCCGTCAACATTGCCAGGCGTCACCACATGACGCTCCCCGAGCTCCAGGCATTGAACCCGAGAAAGAACCTCGATAGACTGCAGATCGGCGATGAGCTGCGCATTGCCGAGACCGCAGGCCCGGGCAAGGCCAGGTTGACGGTCGTAGTGCGCGACCGCGAAATCCGGACGGAACCGATACTCCACCGCACCGAAACGGTCTCCAGCATGCAGGTTCCTGCCGGCAAAGAGGTGGGAATCTCCGCCGGTAGGGATGGGCTGCGGCGGATCACCTTAGCCGTGACCTATGAAAACGGCGTCAAGGCCGGGTCCGAGGTGGTCGAGGAGACGATTATCCGGAACCAGACGCCCCGCAGGATCGCCATCGGCATCGGACACGGCAGGTAGCACCCTGTTCGCTGCCCACAGCAGGCACGGCAGATCCCGCCTTCTACCCCTGCTCACGCGCGTTGACACCGGAAATCGCTTCTGATATACTACGTGCTGGTCTTGGCCCGAGGGGGCCGGCGCAATGATCCTCAGGAGTACCTCATGCCCACTATTGTCGTAGTAGGAATGCAGTGGGGCGACGAAGCCAAGGGGAAAATCGTAGACTACGTGTCGCAGGATGCGGACATTGTCGTCCGGTACAACGGCGGCAACAACGCAGGGCACACGGTCGTAGTTGATGGCGAAGTCTTCAAGTTCCACACGCTTCCCGTAGGCGCGCTCAACCCACGCGTGACGAGCGTGATCGCCGACGGGGTCGTCATCGACCCGGCGGTGCTCGTCGGCGAGCTGGACAGTCTAGCCGCCCGCGGCTACAAGGTCGAGAACCTGCGCATCAGCGGAAACGCCCACGTCATCATGCCCTACCACAAGGTCCTGGACAGGTTGGAGGAAGAGCAGAAGGGCGCTGGCAAGATTGGCACAACCGGCCGTGGGATCGGTCCCTGCTATGCGGACAAGGTCTCTCGAACCGGCATTCGCATGGCCGAGCTTGTCGATCCAGACCAGTTCGGCACGCGGCTTCACCAGTGCATCGCGCTTAAGAACAAGCTCCTCACCAGAGTCTACGGAGCCCAGCCGCTGAACGAAGCGGACGTATTCGCGGAATATGAGACATACGCCGAGCGTCTCGCGCCCTACGTCCAGGACACCGCCTTCTTCCTTCATAAGTGCGCGAAGCAGGGGAAAAAGGTCGTGTTCGAAGGGGCACATGGGACTTTGCTCGACATAGACCACGGCACTTACCCGTACGTCACGTCGTCGCATACCGTCGCAGGGGGCGCGTGCATCGGCACCGGCCTTGGGCCAACGATGATCCACCGCGTGATCGGCGTCGCGAAGTCGTACACCACGCGGGTCGGCGAGGGCTGGTTCCCGACCGAGCTTCAGGACGAGACCGGCGACTATATCCGTGAGCGGGGCAAGGAGTATGGCACAACGACCGGCCGTCCGAGAAGATGCGGCTGGTTCGACGCTGTGGCCGTCAGGCTGTCGGCCCGCGTCAACGCTGCCGACGCCATGGCGCTCATCTCCCTCGACGTGATCTCCGGCCTCGACAAGGTCCGCGTCTGCTCGGCTTACCGCAATGACCACAGGATCATCTGCGACTTCCCGACCGATCCCGTGCTGCTCAAGGAATGCATTCCTGTCTACGACGAAATGCCCGGCTGGAAGGAGGACATCTCAGGCGCGAGGACGCTCGACGACCTGCCTGTCTACGCGCGCGATTACCTGGAGCACGTCTCCCAAGCAGTCGGAGTGCCTGTGGCTCTTGCTTCCGTTGGACGCAGCAGAGAGCAAACGGTTGTCCTCAGACCGGAACTGCTGAAGTAGGAGATCACGAGGCGCGACTCGGCGCTCTCGCTCGGCTCTCTCACATCGTTTCCGCATCCGAAGTGCGCGACACGGCCGTCGGCCCCGCAGGTGCCGCGCCGACCCCAAGCGCACGGTACAAGTTGCACTCATTCCGCGTATAATATCCATGGAGACACCCCCTGCGCGGCCGTAACCGTGAGCGCGCCGTTCAGCGCGCATCGGCTGGGGCAGGCGAGAACGGCTGCGCAGGCCCGTCTCTGATGGTTGACTCTGCATGAAGGTGGTGTGGTCTGCATTGCTCGCGGACGTTAAGCGAGAGATTGAAGAACTGAGAGCCGGCCTGGACGAACTGGGTGGTCACCTTTGACCTGCCCGGCGCCGAGGCTGGGATACGTAAGCTGGAGCAGAGGATGGCGGCGCCTGACTTCTGGGAAGATCCACAGGAGGCACAGCGGCTGCTCCAGGACTTGAGCCAACTGAAGAACACAGTGGAGCCGTGGCGCGAGCTCGGCAGCAGGGTCGAAGACCTCAAGGTGCTTACCGAGCTTGCGGAAGAGGGGAGCTCTGAGGAGGACATTCGCGAGATAGAGCGGGAGCTGCACGAAGTCCGGCGCGAGTTCCATCGGCTTGAGCTCTCTACCCTCCTTGGCGGAGAGCACGATCGGGCGAACGCCGTCGTGGAGATCAACGCTGGCGCGGGCGGGACCGAAGCCTGTGACTGGGTGGAGATGCTCCTTCGGATGTACCTGCGCTGGGCCGAGCGGCACGGCTACCGGAGCGAGGTCATCGATACGGTGCCCGGAGACATGGCGGGGAGCAAGAAGGTAACGTTCCTCGTGGAAGGCAGGAACGCCTACGGCTATCTGAAGGCGGAGCGCGGTGTGCACCGGCTCGTCCGCATCTCGCCGTTCGACGCCAGCAGGCGCCGGCACACTTCGTTCGCATCGGTGGACGTTATCCCGGAGGTCGAAAAAGCCGAAGAGGTGCGGATCAACCCTGAGGAACTGAAGATAGACACGTTCCGGGCGTCGAGCGCGGGCGGCCAGCACGTGAACAAGACCGATTCAGCGGTTCGGATCACGCACATCCCGACTGGGATCGTCGTGACCTGCCAGAATGAGCGCTCCCAGCACCGGAACCGGGAAGTGGCCATGAAGGTCCTCCAGGCGCGGCTGCTCGAGATGCAGCGAGCTCAGGATGAGGCGCGGATCGCGGAACTCCGCGGCGACCTGCGGGCGATACAGTGGGGCAACCAGATCAGGTCTTACGTATTCCAGCCGTACACGATGGTGAAGGACCATCGCACAGCGTACGAGACCGGCGATGTGGCCCGGGTGATGGATGGCGACATCGACGACTTCATCAGGGCGTATCTGACGACTTAGCTGCGAGCGGCGAGGATCAGCCGTCAGCGGTCCAGATGGGGCACGAGATTCACGCACGTTGGGGAGGTCGCTGAAAGCGGCGGCTGCCCGACCGCACTCCAGAAGGGGTGGTGAAGAACAGAATGGCAGCAAGAGTGAGGGTGGCGTTTGTTGCGATGCTGATGACGGCAGCGGCCATCTCGCCGGCGGCTGCAGCGTCGGTGCAGAGCGAGAGCCCGCTTTCGACAGCGGGCGTGCGGAAGTCGGAAGTGTCGCTCGGCGACTTGGTCGCCGACGCTGTCCGTTCGGCGCTCGAAGCCGACATCGCATTCGTGAGCGCAAGCGAGCTTAAGGAGCGCGACGCCCAGATCCCTGAGGGCAAGGTCAGCACCCAGGACGTCGTCGCCTTCATCACATACACCGATGACCCGCTCGTCGGGATGCGCTTGACCGGGAAACAGATCAGGCAGGCCCTCGAACGCAGCGTCCTCATCTATCCGCAGAAGAACCTCGGCTTCCTGCAGGTATCGGGGCTTCGGTTCACGTTCGACCCTGGTAAGCCGCAGGAGGGCCGTGTAACGTCCGTCAGAGTGGGGGATGGTGGCGCCAAACCTCTTGCGGAGGACGAGACTTACTCCGTGGCTATGATGAGGAGCCTGGCTAATGGCGCGCTCGGCTACTGGAAGATCTGGTCCAAGAGCGACATCGCGACACCAACCCAGAAGACGATCCCGCAGGCCATCGACCAGTTCTTCTCCGGGAGGAGCACCATCAACTACTCGACTCTGAACCGGATCACTGTCGGCGGATGAGCGCAGCGAGCAGCCAATCATCCGGCGCCCGGGGGGCACGGCTCGCCGCCGCCAGGTTGCTGCCCGCGCTCGCTCTGGTGCTTGCCGTGTTTGCAGGATGCGGAAGGAAGAGCGACAGCGCGTCCGCGTTCAGCGGCGCACGTGCTCTCGACGTCCTCAAGACGCAATGTTCCTTTGGGCCTCGCTATCCCGGCTCGCCGGGCCACAAGGCCACGGCCGACTGGCTGCAAAGGCAGCTCACTCCATTCGCCGACCAGGTCATCCCCCACCCGTTCAGACAGACGGTCGAAGGGAAGAACCTGGGGTTCGAGAACATCTACGCTGTCTTCAACCCGAACGCATCCCGCTTCATCCTGCTGTGCGCACACTGGGATACGAGGCCGTTTGCCGATCAGGAGGTCGATCCGGGGAAGCGGCGGAAGCCTATCCTCGGCGCGAACGACGGCGCATCCGGGGTGGCGGTCCTTCTGGAGCTGGCAAGGCAGTTCCACGAGAGGAAGCCCCGCGTAGGCGTCGTGATCGCGTTCTTCGACGGCGAGGACTACGGGCGAACTCCTGATGCGATGTTCATCGGCTCCAAGGAGTTTGCCCAGCACTGGAAGAGCCGGGTGCGGCCAGCCGGCCAGCAGATCGGCTTCGACTACGGCATCCTGCTCGATATGGTGGGCGACAGCGACCTGCAGATCCCCAAAGAGCGCCGCTCCTTCGCAGCCGCCCCAAAGATCGTCGAAAAGGTCTGGTCGGCAGCCCGCCGCGCGGGACACGGGGACGTCTTCCTCGACGAACAAGGTTACGAGGTTGAGGACGACCATTGGCCGCTGCTCGTCGCCGGCATAAGGTGCATCGACGTCATCGACTTCAACTGCGCCTACTGGCATACGCTCGACGACACTCCCGATAAGTGCAGCCCTAACTCGCTGCAGACGATCGGAGATACCCTGGAGAAGCTGGTTTACGAAGAGGACGCTGGCGTGAAGTGATGGACTACCACGTCCACCCGCTCCATTCCGGCGATACGAAAGCCGCGGTGCGCGAGGTGTCCGCCTGCGCGCTCCAGGCAGGCCTCGCCGAGATAGCCTTCACCGAGCATCCGGACTTGACCCCGACCGACGTATCGTACCGGGTACTCCACTGACTGCACCAAACCATAGCGGATTCCAACGCGACAGCAAGCCCGCTCCCTTGACTAATCCCTGCCCCTCGTATTACCCTCTATGTGCGCCTGGAGCTTGGACACCTGCCGGTGGAAGATTCGAGCTCAGGTCGGCCCTATCATACTGTCTCACTGACCATCTCGGAGAGTGCGCCAATGATGTACGCAGTGATAATGGCCGGCGGATCGGGGACGAGGCTGTGGCCGCAGTCCCGCAAAGACCGGCCGAAGCAGTTCCACAGCCTTACCTCAGACCGGAGCCTGCTGCAGGAGACGGTCGCGAGGCTGGAGCCGGCGATCGACGCCGACCACCTCTACACAATCGCGAACAAAAGCCACGTGAAGCCCATCAGGGAGCAGCTCGGATGGCTGCCCGAGTCCCACGTGATCGGCGAGCCCTCCGCGAGGAATACTGCCCCGGCAGTCGGCATAACGGCCGTGATACTCCAGCACAAGGACCCGGATGCGATCATGCTCGTCCTCCCCGCCGACCATTTCATAGCCAGAGCGGAGGAGTTCCGCCGGATTCTCAACACAGCTGAGGCCGTGATCCGTGACGACGAGTTCCTTATGACCATCGGCATAAAGCCGACCTACGCGGAAACCGGCTACGGCTACATCGAGATCGCAGCCGAGTACAAAGAGATCGGCGAGGACCAGGTCTTCTGGGTCAAGAGCTTCAAGGAGAAGCCGGATATGGAGACGGCTCAGAAGTACGTTGCATCCTGGCGCTATGTCTGGAACAGTGGGATGTTCGCCTGGAAGGCGAGCACCATCCTGAAGGCATTCGAGAAGCACGCGCCTGATATCTACGAAGGTCTGGTCCGCTTCCGCGATGCTCTGGGCACTGCCAAAGAAGCGGAAGTGCTCAAAGAAGTCTACAGGCGCTTCCCGAATATCTCCGTGGACTACGCGATACTGGAGAAGGCCGAGAACGTGCTCGTGGCCCCGGCTGATATCGGCTGGAGCGATATCGGAAGCTGGAGCGCGCTTCACGAGCTTCTGAGCTTCGACGGCCAGACCAACGTCGTCCGCGGCAGGCACGTCGGCATCGACACCTACAACTGCCTGATCCACGGCGGCGCCAGGCTCGTCGCAACCGTCGGCCTGGACAACATGATCATCGTTGACACCGACGACGTCCTTCTGGTCGTCCCCAAAGGCCGCTCGCAGGACGTCAAGAAGCTGCTCGACAAGCTGCAGAGGCAGGGAAGAACGGAGTACCTATAGGACGTTGCATAACGGCAGCCGCCGTGCGATCCTGTGATCCGCCGGGTTCTCCGGCCCCGTCGAATCAGCCGACGGAAGACGATTCGGACTCCATCCCCGCCCGCTACGCTCCGACCGGCTCCGCGACGACCTCAAAGCCGGCGGCGCGTCTTTCGCCCTCGTCCGCCAGGCGCAGTGAAATCAGCTTCGAGACCCCCGGCTCCGGCATAGTCACGCCGTAGAGCGTGTCCGAGGCCTCCATCGTTGCGCGGTTGTGCGTGATCACTATGAACTGAGACTTCGCTGCGGATTCGCGCAGCACTTCCGCAAAGTGCTCGACGTTCGTGTCATCCAGCGGGGCGTCCACTTCATCGAATACTACGAACGGGCTCGGCCTGACCATGAGTAGGGCAAAGAGCAGCGCCGAGGCAGTAAGCGCACGCTCCCCGCCCGACAGCAGCAGCAGGTTCTGCAGCTTCTTGCCAGGCAACTGCACCACGACCTCCACCCCGGTTTCCAGCAGGTTCGATGGGTCGGTCAGCACAAGCTCCGTCCGGCCTCCGCCGAACAGCCTGTTGAACATCTTGTCGAAGTTCTCGCCGACCGCACGGAAGGTGGACATGAAGAGTTCCCGCGTGCTGTCGTCGATCTCTCGGATGGCCTCGACGAGCTTCGCACGGGCCTGCTCGAGGTCGTCGCGCTGCGCGCTCAGGAAGTCCCAGCGCTCCCTGACCCGGTGGTATTCCTGAACCGCTCCCGTGTTGACCGCCCCCATCGCTCTGATCTCGCGGCGCAGGCGGGCCACCTCCGTCGCGGTACCCCGCTCCAGATCGACGGGCGTCTGGCTGGCCAGCGCCTCTTCAGCAGTTACCTCGTATTCCTCCAGGAGCCGCTCGGAGGTCTGCGCGATCTGCACCTCAAGTCTCGCCTCCCGAACGTCGCATTCCCGAACAAGTTCGGCCGTTTCGGCTCGTGCCCGATGAAGCGCCCGAAGCTCGGAGTCCGCCTGTGCAGAAGACTGAGCAAGAGCCGCACGCCGCGCGGCCAGTTCGTCCAGCTCCTTCTGGGCGGCGCTGAAACTCCCCTCGCCCGTCGCGACTTCCTGCGAGAGCATCTGCCGCTCCCGAGCGTAGGCCGCCGCCTCGACCGTCTGCCGGTCGATCTCCTCCCTCCGGGAGGCCAGCTCGGACTGCGCGCCGGACAGCCAGACCTCCGTCTCCTGGATCGACTGAGCAAGCCCCATGCGGCGCTCACGCACAGACGCGAGCTGCACCGACAGCTCCATAAGCTCGTCCGACAGTTCCTGCCGGCGAGCCGACAGCTCCTCCACCCGCTTCTGCGCCGAAGCTACGAACCCGTCCAGATCGGTGTTCTCTTTCCCTGCAGCGGACAGCTCCGCGGATAGGGCCGCCAGAGCGGCAGTGTCGTCCGCAAGCGCCGCCTCCGCCTCTTCTTTCTCCGCGCCGACAACCTCGATCTGGCCGTCTATCCGCGAATGCTCCTGGGCGAGGAACTCCAGCTGCCGCTCCGCTTCCACAAGGGCAAGCTTGTCCGAGGTTGCAGCCCTCTGAAGTTCCTCGATGCGATCCGTTGCAACCTCAAGGGCTTTGCCAGCTTCGGCCAGTTCCTTCTCTGCCGAGGCCCGGGCGGCATCCAGCTCCGACAGTTCCTTATCCAGCCCGTCGATCTCCTGCTTGCGCCCGAGCAGGTTCGGGCCTTTGCCCGGCCTGATGCCGCCCGTCATAGCCCCCGTCGGCACGATCACCTCACCGTCGAGCGTGACGATTCGAGACCATCCGGCAGTGGACCGGGAGAGCTTCACGGCGTTGTCGATACTATCCATGACGACAACCCGGCCGAGGAGGACGTTGATAGCGGAAGCGTATCTGCGGTCGAAGCCGATCAGATCGCTCGCAATCCCCCGCACGCCGGGCCGGTCGAGGTCGCCGACGATGGTGGACATTGTGGGCCGGATCCCGCTTAGCGGGAGGAAGGTGGCCCGGCCCGCGCGGTTCTCCTTGAGGTAGCGGATCGCGCGCTTGCCATCCTCGACGGTGTCTGTGATGATATCCTGGACGGCGCTTCCAAGCGCGACCTCGATAGCCGTCTCCAGGCCCTTCGGAACAGTGATGACGTCCGCGACAACCGCGTAGTGGCCGCTCAGTTTGCCCTGCTGTCGCGCGTCCATGACCGCCCGGACGCCCTCGAAGAACCCCTCGTAGTCCTGAGCCATCTCCTTGAGCGCAGCCAGCCGCGATCCCTTCCCGACCGATGCACGGTTCACCTCGGAAAGCTCCTGGCTTGCCACTGACCTTCTGGCCTGCGCCTCGTCGCGCTGTTCGAACAGGCCCGGAAGCTCCTCTTCTCGGGCCTTCTGGCGGGATCGGAGCTCCTCTGCCCGGCCGAGCGTCTCCTCCTGCTTTCGGGCCGTCTCGCGGCCGCTTTCCTGCAGTGCTTCGAGCTCCGCCGCGTACTTGGCAAGCGCAGCTTCGAGGCCGCTCCGGCGTGAACGCAGGCTCTCAAGCTCGGTTCGCTTCGCGGCCTGGTCTCTTGCAAGCTCTACGTATGCTGCTTTGCGATCCTCGACAATGCTCGCGGCAGCCTCAAGCTCCGGTGTGATCTCTTCGAGTTCGGCCGACCGCTCCGCAACATCCGCCGCCAGGCTATCCTCGCTCTCCGCACACCCAGTCTCCTCGGCCCGGAGCCGTTCGAGCCGCTCCCTGGCTTCCTCGATCCTTCGCTCAAGCTGCTGGATCTCCGACTCAAGGTGCCGCTGGTTTTCCTCAGCAGCCCGCTGCCGCTCTTCGAGCAACGCCAGTCGGCTCCTGACCCGCTGTGCCTCGGAACTCGTCTCCTGATGCCTGGCCCTGGCCTCATCGACCTGCCTGTCGAGGGCGGAGAGCTCCCCTCCCAGCTTCTCTTTATCCCACTCCAGATCTGCTACGCGCTTGTCCTGCTCCGCCGCCCGGGCAGCACCCTCAGCCTTCGACTCACGAATGCGACCGAGCTCCGCCGACCATCGCCTCAGGTCGTTTATCAGCAGCCCCGTCTCGATCTCCCGCAGGCGAGCCGTCAACTCGTTATACCGTGCCGCCACCTCAGCCTGCTCGGCCAGCGGCTCGATCTCGACCGAAAGCTCCGAGATGATGTCGTTGACCCGACACAGGTTGGCCTCGGTGTTCTCCAGCTTCTTCTCGGCCTCTCTGCGACGGACCCGGTACTTCTTGATCCCTGCCGCCTCTTCGAACAGCGACCTCCGGTCCTCGGACTTGGCCGACAGGATGGCATCGATCTCTCCCTGGCTTACCATCGAATAGGCCTCGCGGCCCATGCCGGTGTCGAGGAAGAGTTCGTAGATGTCCTTGAGCCTGCAGGGGACCTTGTTGATGAGATACTCGCTCTCGCCCGAGCGATACAGCCGGCGGCTGACCGTCACCTCGGAGAACTCTATGGGGAGGGTCCCGCAAGAGTTGTCGATAGTAAGGGAGACCTCTGCCATCCCGAGAGGCTTGCGCTGGTCGCTGCCCGCGAAGATTACATCCTGCGAGCGCAGGCCGCGCAGCGCCCGCACGTTCTGCTCGCCCAGCACCCACAGGATTGCGTCCGCTATGTTACTCTTGCCGCTTCCGTTCGGCCCGACTACGGAGGTGATGCCGGCAGTCAGCTCCAGCTCCGTCCTGTCCGCAAACGTCTTGAACCCCTGGATATCGAGCCGCTTGATGTGCATAACAAGATATTATACTGTACCGGCGCCGCTCGGTACAACCCGTTCGCACAGGGAAATGAGGGGAAAAACACCCTACGCCTTATCCGCAGCGATGATCCTCGCCCGCAGCAGCCTCATCGCCCCGCATACGGCGCGCAAAGCGGGTCGCCGATCACGATGTCCATCCAGTGCAGGAACGGCGAGGCGGCGTAGAAGCTCTCGACAAGGTTGAAACCGGAGGTGTAGCGGCCGAAGAGGATGTCAGCCCGCGCGATGCTGATCGAATACGGCTCCGAAACGTAGCCCTTGACGCCGGTAACGCCCGAGGCGATCAGATCGGCAATCAGGGACTGCCCGCCCTTGGTCCGCTTGAAAGTGCGGCCGCTCGTCGAAACCACCGTTTCAGCAATGGCGCCGGGGTGATAGGTGTTGCCGGCGTACTTGGCGCGGTCGAACTTCGGGTTGTTGCTGGCCCAGGTGTAGTAACCCATCAACCCCTTCTCCCCGCCCGGAAAGGCGCGCTCGACGGCCTTGCACACGAGGCCCTTTACTTTGAGCAGCTTCATCGCCGCCCTCTGGCTCTCGTTCAGCCACCCGTAGCCGGGTTTGGTGTCCCTTGAAGGATCGAGGTCGAACAGGAAAACGCCCCTCCGCCTCTTTGCGGCAAGCGAGCGGTCCACGAGCTTCTTCGCATCCGCAGCCGTGTAGCCGTCCAGCCTGCTGACCAGATAGAACCCTTGCTCGGCATAGCTGAAGTGACGCGTGGAGCGGAAGTAGGGGTTCTCGATCCGACTCGATACATTGTCCGCCCACATCACGGTGAGCATACTATCGAGTGCGAAGCGCTCGTCTTTGTTGTGAACCCGGATTGGAACGCCCTTCGTAAGCACGACGTAGTCGATCCTGTCCTTGATGCGGTTCTTCTCGATATACGCCCGGATGTCGGCCCGGAGCCTCTCATAGTCGTTCCGGCTGATGTCTTCGCCGGCCCAGCACCGCACCCGGCAGACGAACTTCTCGGGTATGTGCCTCTTCTTGGCGTAGTACTCTCCGATCTGCACCGAGTCCGGGCTGATGCGGTTGATAACCACGAGCACGCGCGGCCCGGCGCACGCGGCAACCGAGAGGGTGGCGAGTACCCAGAAGTGCAGAACCCAGAACGCAAAACGCAGACGGCGCCGAGCAAGGCCCTTGCCGACCCACCCGACCACATCACTTCTCATTCTGCGTCCCCCAACCCCCATCCTGCAGTTCTCTCCAAATCTCTCTGCTTCTCACAAGCTCATCCGCCGTCGCAGGTTGGTGGATCTCGAGGACGGAGAGGGCGTCCGCCGGAACCAGCGGCGCAAGCCGGGCGAAGTCTATCGTCCCTTCGGTCAGCGAACGGTGGTCCTGCTTGCCGGATACGTTGTGGATGTGCATTCCAACGAGCCTGCCTGCGTACCGCGCAAGGAATTCCTCGTGCCTGGCCACACCGACAAGGTCGAGCATATGGGCGTGGCCGAAGTCGTGCCAGTAGCCGCCAGCCGACGGCGGGACTACCTCCAGGACTGACGCAACCTCGTCGAACGACGGGATTTCGTTGTAGCCGACTCGCGTCTCAACGCCGAGCAGCACGCCGCCGGCAGCGCGCTCGGCGAGTTCGGCTAGGGTCGCAAGCGCCGCGTCCAGGTGCGGCCCCCTGATCTTCTCGCGGAGCGCCAAGCCGCGGCGCAAGATCCCGTCCGCTTCCTCGTGGTGCCCGGCCAGCCTCAGATCGAGGATTTGCTCGTCCTGATGCTCCATCCGAACCCGCCCGGCATGCACCACCACAGCCTTTGCCCCGAGTCTCTGAGCCCACTCGACCGTCCGAAGCGTCGCATCTACCGCCTTCCGCCTCTCGATCGGATCGAGAGATGAGAACAGGTAGAGATCGCCGCTGGACAGAGCTCTCGGCCCTTCAGGCGCCGGACAGTAGTTGTGGAGGGTCGCGATCTCGATGTCCGGCAGCAAGCCCTCGATCTCGCGCAGCATGCCTTCGGTCAGGTGGACATTCAGCTCGAAGGACGTGAAACCAAGCGACTGAAGCTCCTGGATTATGCTCCTCCCACTCTCGTGGCGAAGCGCATTCCAGACTGTGGATACTGCAATGGGCTGGCCGAGCACGGCCCGATTATACCATCCCCCAGCTTAGGAGGTAAAGATGAGAGCCTTGGTGAACCAATATAAACGTATAGCCCGCCGCGTTTGGGAGAGCGGACCCCGACAGCTGATGGACGACGAACTGCACGAAGAAGATCAGGAACAGGATAGCAGGGAGCAGCCCGACAGCGATCTGCCCTCGGGCATTGCGCGGCTTCGGGAGGAGTGGGTTAAGCAGGGGTTGGTCTCGTCCGATCGAGATGACAAGGCCCACGTCGGTCTCGAACCGGTGATCTTCCCGGAGCCTGTGGGCGACTATGCCGTGCCTGCGGAAGAGGCGCGCGCCCGCCTGGGTCTCACCGAGGAAGCGATGGGGCGGCTGCTGGAAGGCGGCGAACTGGACTCGATCCTCGTCCGGTTCGGTGACAGCATACGGCGCATGGTCAGCCAGACAGCTCTGGCGAGGTTCATCAAGGACGCAGGTATGGAGCCAAGCCTGGCTGAAGGCCCCAGCACCCAGCCTCACGAGTTGACAGGCGCTCTGGACGACATCCTGCACGAGATTCGCGACGTTAGAGAGCTGCAATCGAGGCAGCTTCAGCAGTTCAAGGACGTTCTGCTCCTGGAGCTGCGGAATCTGAAGGACCAGGACCGCGACCTCACCTCGTTCATCTACGACCTGACCGCGGCTCTCGAAGAGCTCTTCCCGAAGCTGAGGAAACGCAAGCGGACGACGCCGGAGACCGGCAAGTCGGCGGCCAGCGATCAGCCGGCCAGCCACGAAGGCCCTGAGGGAGAAAAGGGCGCGGAGTAGACCGGGCAGCGGAACTTACGGGCGAGGCATCTGCCCTGCAGCCGAGGAGCTGAGCTTTCGTCGTCGGGCAGGCGCTTCGCCCCAACATTTGGGGGACAGGTGGACCGAAACGAGATAGTCGAGCTCGACAGCCGCTATGTGATGTCAACCTACGCCCGGCAGCCCGTTGTGATCGTGCGCGGCGAGGGCGCGCTCGTATGGGACGCGGACGGCCGCGAGTATCTGGACTTCGTCGCGGGCATCGCTGTGAACGGCCTCGGGCACTGCCATCCTCGCGTGGTGGCCGCCATCCGAGAGCAGGCCGGCGTGCTGATGCATACGAGCAACCTCTACTACACGGAGCAGCAGCCAACGCTTGCCAAGATGCTGGTGGACTGGTCGGACTTCGACCGGGTATTCTTCTGCAACAGCGGCGCGGAGGCGAATGAGGCTGCGATCAAGCTGGCAAGGAAGCTCGGAAAGCGCGTCTCCGAGCACAAGTTCGAGATCGTGACTGCCCTCGGGTCGTTCCACGGCCGGACCATGGGAGCAATAACGGCCACAGGCCAACCGAGGTACCAGAAGCCTTTCGAGCCTCTGGTTCCCGGATTCCGACACGTTCCTTACAACGATCTCGCCGCACTCAGCGCAGCCGTGACGGAGGCGACCTGCGCCATTATGCTCGAGCCGGTGCAGGGAGAGAGCGGAGTGCATCTCGCGACACTCGAGTACCTGCGGCTCGCGCGTACGCTCTGCGACGGGACGGACGCCCTCCTCATCTTCGACGAGGTCCAGACCGGGCTCGGCCGGACGGGTAAGCTTTGGGCCTACGAGCACTACGGCGTTATCCCGGATGTCATGACGCTTGCCAAAACGCTTGCCGGCGGATTCCCGATGGGCGCGTGCCTTGCGAGAGGTGAGGCAGCGAAGGTGTTCGAGCCGGGCGATCATGCGGCGACATTCGGAGGGAACCCCCTTGCCTGCGCCGCGGCGGTAGCCGTGCTCTCGGCCATCCACGAGGAAGGGTTGGTCGAGAACGCTCGTGATGTCGGCGAGTACTTCCAGGGCAGGCTCAGGGAAATGCGCAGCGCGGAATCCGGAATGCGAAATGCGGAGATTCGAGGGCTGGGGCTGATGATCGCGGTCGAGTTCGAGGACCCGATAGCGAAGGCCGTGGCTGGGGCCTGTCTGGAGCGCGGCCTAATTGTGAATGCCATAGGCGATTCGGTGATACGCTTCCTGCCGCCGCTCGTGGTGACACGGGCAGACGTGGATCGAGCCATCGAGATGCTGGCGAGCGCCGTGCGATCGGCAGCACGGGCAGCCGCGGGGAGGAAGTGAATATGCGGCGCAACCTCCCGGATCGGGAGCGGAGGACTTGAGCATGGAAAGCCCCGGCCAGAAGGTGGAAGTGAAGGACGCTCTGCTGGACATCAAGAGCGTTGGCTTGCTCCGCGGCAAGAGCATAACCTCGATTCAGGATACGACTCTTGACGAGGTCAACCTCGTCTTCAGCCTCGCAAGCCTGCTGAAAGAGACAATCGGGAAGGACCCCGCCGCTCACAAGTCCATTCTGCCCGGCCGGACGCTGGCCATGGTCTTCGAGAAGCCGTCGCTAAGGACGCGGGTGACGTTCGAGGCAGGGATGACACAGCTCGGCGGCCACGCGATCTACCTGGCGCCGTCGGACGTCCAGCTTGGGGTTCGGGAGACGGTCGCCGACGCCGCGCGCAACCTCTCCCGCTGGTGCGACGCCATCATGGCCAGGGTCTTCGCCCACAGCACCATAGCCGAGCTTGCGGAGCACGCATCGATCCCAGTGATAAACGGGCTTTCTGACCTGGAGCATCCCTGCCAGGCGCTGGCGGACTTCTACACGATCCGGGAGAAGAAGGGCGACCTGAAGGGCCTGAAGCTCGCTTTCATCGGCGATGGCAATAATGTGGCGAACAGCCTGATGCTGCTTGCCGCGCAGGTGGGCGCCAGCTTCGCCATCGCCTGCCCGGAGGGCTATGAGCCGGACGCTGGCGCCATACACGCCGCCCGGAAAGCCGCTGCTCTCACCGGGGCGAGCATCGAGATAGTCCGCGACCCAACAGCTGCCGCCGAAGGCGCCGACGCGCTCTACACCGACGTTTGGGCCTCTATGGGGCAGGAATCCGAGCGGGAGGCGCGGAAGAAAGCTTTCGCAGGCTACCGAATCGATCAGGAGCTTCTGTCGAAGGCCAAGTCCGACGCCGTCGTCCTCCACTGCCTGCCCGCGCACCGCGGCGAGGAGATTACGGACGAAGTGATAGACGGTCCGCAATCGGTCGTCCTGGATGAGGCGGAGAACCGGCTGCACGTGCAGAAGGCGATACTGGCGGTGGTCATCTGAAGCGCGAACGGCGCGAAAAGGAGGTTCGAACAGTGAAAACCGTTGTTCTCGTCTATTCCGGCGGGCTGGACACATCGGTCTGCATCCCCATGATTCGGGAGGACTACGGCTTCGATAGAGTCGTAACCGTTACGGTCGATGTCGGCCAGCCGGCTGAGGACATAAGGGAGGCTGAGGGGAAGGCCAAGGCCCTCGGCACCGAGCATTATACCGTAGACGCCAAAGAGGAGTTTGCTCGCGATTTCATCTTCCCGGCGATCAAGGCGAACGGCGACTATGAGGGGTATCCGATCAGCACATCCATTGCGCGCCCATTGATCGCGCTCAAAGGCGTCCAGGTCGCGAAGAAGGTGGGAGCGGACGCATTCTGCCATGGCTGCACCGGCAAGGGCAACGATCAGTTCCGGATCGAGTTCGTCATGCGCGCGTTCATGCCCCAGGCGCGGATCATCGCCCCGATGCGCGAGAAGAACCTGACGCGTGTCGAGGAGATCGATTACGCGAAGCGGAAGGGCGTGCCGATCGCTCAGAGCGTCGAGAAGATCTGGTCGATAGACGAGAACATGTGGGGACGCTCCATCGAGGGCGGCAGGCTCGAAGAGCCGGACTACGTGCCCCCGGAGGAGATTTACAAGTGGACCAGAAGCCCGCAGAATGCTCCGAACCAGCCGCGCGACATCGAGCTTGGCTTCGAGAAAGGAATGCCGGTCTCGATTGACGGCCAGACGCTCTCGCCCGCGAATCTCGTGCTGGAGATGAACCGGATCGCCGGCGAGAACGGAGTCGGCCGGATTGACATCATGGAGGACCGGATGATGGGCCTGAAGGTCCGCGAGAACTACGAGTGCCCGGCGGCGGTGACGATCCTGACGGCTCACAAAGCGCTCGAAGCGCTCATCTGCACCAGAGACGAGCTTCGGTTCAAGTCGCTCGTTGACCGCGAGTGGGGCAAGCTCGCCTACGAGGGCCTCTGGTTCGATCCGTTCAAGGAGGACCTGGACGCGTTCATAAACAGGATTCAGGAGCGGGTGACCGGCACGGTCAAGCTGCGGCTCTGTAAGGGCAGCGCCAGGGTCATCGGCCGCGCGAGCAAGCACGCGCTTTACTCCGAGGACCTAGCGAGCTTCGACACAAAGACGTTCGATCAGACGAAGATGGAGGGCATGGTCGCCATACACGGCCTGCAGGCGAGGATGGGTATGGAGGTCGCGCGAAAGCTGAGCGGGAAGCTCACTGATGAAGAGAGCAACCGGCTACTGGAGAACCTACGTGAGGAGACCCGCGCCGCCGGAGCAGGCGAGCAGGCCTACCGTAAGGCGATGCGCGAACTGGAGGCCAGTGAAGAGGAGGATCGATAGGAGGCTACGCGGAAGTCGGCACGGCCGAAGCCGCCGGAGAAACCTGACGAAGACTAGCACAAGGTGATTGCAGAATGTCCGTGACAGCAGCAACGATATGCCACACCGGGATTCGGTCATACCTGGAACAGTTCTCCTTGCAGGAGCAGGGCAGCCTCTTCTCAACCGACGATGCTGGCCTAACGAAGGTTCATAACGTGTGCACAAGCGGGAGTACTGTTCCCGCCTTCGTCAACGAATTCTGGACAGCAAAGCAGAGGCAGTCATCCTCAATCCATGAGGTGTCGTACAGAGCGTGCTTCAAGGCACACCTTCCTCGTTTCTTCATTGAGTTGCTCACGCGTGAGGGCGATGTCGTGTACGACCCATTTGGTGGGAGAGGAACAACAGCGATAGAGGCTGGATTGCTCGGCAGGCGCGCGATATCAAATGACGTCAATCCGCTAAGTGACATCTTGGCACGGCCTCGGTTTTTCCCACCGGATGTTCCCGATGTGGCGGCGCGGTTGAAAATGGTTAGCCGCGACGGGAGTCGGAAAGCTGATATCGACCTATCTATGTTCTTCCACCCCGATACCGAGGCGGAAATCGTGGCACTTCGTGGTTACTTGGCTAAGAGGCGCGCCGATGGCAACGAGGATTGCATCGACCGGTGGATACGGATGGTGGCAACTAACCGTTTAACTGGCCACTCGGCAGGCTTCTTCTCCGTCTACACATTGCCTCCGAATCAAGCGGTGACTCCCGATAGGCAGAAGAGGATAAACGAGAAGATGGGCCAGAAGCCGGAGTATAGGAACACTTCACAGATCATCCTAAGAAAGACGAGGAGCCTGCTCAAGGATCTCTCCCACGAAGACAGGGCACGGCTGAGGCAATGTGGCGGTGACGCGGTGTTCTTGTGCTGCGATACGAGAGAGACGCATCAAATCCCGGATGACTCGGTTTGCCTAACGGTAACATCGCCACCGTTCTTGGACGTTGTCCAGTATGCAGATGACAACTGGTTGCGTTGCTGGTTCAACGGCACCCGTGCTGAAAGCGTAGCTGGCCGGATTACCATGTGCCGAACTATCGAAGACTGGCGCGAGTTCATAGGTGCCGTGTTCAAGGAGCTTCATAGGATTACACAGCCCGGCGGCTGGGTGGCATTCGAGGTCGGGGAGGTCAAGGCAGGACGCGTGAAATTGGAGGAGCAGGTAATCCCGGCCGGCACGGCCAGCGGGTTCGACTGCGAGGGCGTCCTTATCAATGAGCAAATGTTCACCAAGACCGCCAATATCTGGGGCGTTTCCAACAATGCCAAAGGAACCAACACCAACCGTGTCGTGTTGTTCAGGAAGACGGCAGGAGCGAGCGCAATTGGATGAGAACGAGGTAGCCAGACTTAAGGAGACGATACGGCAACTGCGTCCGCTCCGGGGCATTCCCCTCAAGCTTGTTATTGAGGCGCTTTCGGACTGTAAGATAATCCCTTACGATGACAACGATGAGCGGGATCGGAAACTGCTGGAGGATCTGAAACTCGTGGCGAGCGCAGCCGGCCAAAGCGTGAATCGCGAACCAATCCTGCGTCCGCGGGCGAATGAGGTCGGCAACGGCATTGAGCCCTACGTGAAGGCTGCTCTGCACAACGCAGGATGCGCTGCTGCGACACCGTCGTGTAGGTCCGGCCAGAGGAAGAGTACCGGCTACCCAGACATCGAACTTGTCGACGCGTTTGGGAGAACTAGCTACTTAGAGTGCAAGACCTACAATATCGAGAACATAGCCACCACTCAGCGGTCTTTCTACCTGTCGCCATCTGAAGACTGCAAGATAACCAAGGCCGGTCACCCGGACGAATACAGCGACGTCGATATCATAGTCGTTTCCCCCCAATCTGAGGGGGCTTCGTTCTTTGAGAGGCGAGGGAGGTTCCGGAAGGTCACCGGCGCTGCGGACGACCCGAACGCGGAGGCCGTTGACGCCCTCTGCTACACTCCTGAGGAGTTCGCGGAGCTCCGGTCGGGCCCGACCATGATCCGTGAGGCCGTGGAAAGGGGAATTCGGGTCGCGTAGCCCTCAGCCTGTAGAAACAGTAGAAGCTGGCTGATGATGACTGATAGCTCTAACAAGCTCTGGTCCGGCAGATTCCGCAAACCGATGGACAAGGCCGTGGAGGAGTTCACGGCCTCGGTGCACTTCGACTCGCGCCTCTTCGAGCACGATGTGCGGGGGTCGATTGCGCATGCGCGGATGCTGGGGAGGTGCGGGATCATCCTGGCGGAGGATGCGGACAAGATCGTCTCCGGCCTCCAGTCGCTGCTCGAAGACTGGCGCGCGGGCAGGGTGCAGCTCGATCCGGCGGCTGAGGACGTTCATATGAACGTCGAGAAGCTGCTTGCCGAGCGAATTGGCGACGCGGCAGGCCGCCTGCATACCGCCCGCAGCAGGAACGATCAGATAGCAACCGACATCCGCCTCTGGGTGAAGGACGAGATCGGCACACTCAACGGCCTGATCACGGACCTGCAGCGTGTTGTCGCTGATGCAGCAGGGAAGCATCTGGACACTATCATGCCGGGCTATACGCATCTCCAGCATGCCCAACCCGTGCTTCTCGCGCACCATCTGCTCGCCTATTTCTGGATGATCGAGCGGGACAAAGGCCGGCTCGCCGACTGCCGCCGCCGCGCCGACGTGCTCCCCCTTGGCTCCGGAGCGCTTGCAGGAACCGGTTTCCCGATTGACAGGGAATTCCTCGCCCGGGAGCTTGGCTTTCCGCGCATCTCCGAAAACAGCCTCGACGCCGTCTCCGACCGCGATTTCGCCTCCGAGTTCCTGGCCGCCGCCGCGATTGCGATGACCCATCTGTCGCGCTTCGCCGAGGAACTGGTGCTCTGGTCGAGCCCGGAGTTCGGCTTCGTTGAGCTGGATGACTCTGTCACCACCGGATCGAGCGTCATGCCTCAGAAGAAGAACCCCGACGCGGCGGAGCTAGTTCGGGGAAAGGCAGGCCGGGTGTTCGGTGATCTTCTGGCAGTGCTTACGATGCAGAAAGGCCTGCCGCTTGCCTACAACCGCGACCTGCAGGAAGACAAGGAACCGCTCTTCGACGCCGCCGATACGCTCCGCGGCGCGCTCACGGTCTTCACCAAGATGATCGAGACCGCCAGGTTCAAGGCCGATCGAATGAGGAACGCGCTCAAAGGCGACTTCTCAACGGCGACCGACCTTGCAGACTATCTGGTGCGAACCGGGATGCCGTTTCGCCGCGCTCACGAAGTCGTTGGGCAGCTTGTGGCCGGGTGTATCGCATCAGGGCGCGACCTTTTCGACCTCACGCTCGATGATCTGAGGAAGCTCGCGCCCGACGCCACTGAGCAAGCCCTTCAGGTGCTCAGGCCAGAAGAGAGCGTCGCCGCGCGGTCGGTGCCAGGCGGGACCGCCCGGGAGACCGTCGAGAAGCAGCTCGAGGCAGCCAGAGCGGCGCTCGGCCGGTCGCACGCTGGATGACCCCTGACCCACTGAGAAGCAGGTAAGGTTCTGAAGGCCTGTGCGGACGGCTTGCGGGCCATACCCTTCAGCGTCTCGCAGCCGTTCAGTGGTTCAGGTGGCACGTGTTGGCGCCGCGAGTTACCTTGGCGTCGCGTCCGGCAGTCCGCCATCCACAGGTATGGTCGCGCCCGTGGTCGGCGTCTGGCGCGAGGCGAAGAACAGCACGGCGTTCGCGACGTGATCTGCCGTCACCTTGGCCTTAAGCAGGTTCCGGTTCCGGTAGTATTCCTCCAGCCCCGCCTCGTCCAAGCCGCGCGCTTTCATGCGCTCCGGCCCGACCTCCTGCCATAGGCCCGACTTGCGCTCGCCGTGGGAGAAAACCGCATCCGGCGCCACCATGTTCACCCGAACCCCGATCGGCGCAAGCTCGATGCTGGCAACGCGGGCTAACTGGTGCGCTGCAGCCTTCGTTGCGCTGTAGGCGCCAAACGACGCTCCCGGAGCGAACACGTTCTTCGTCGAGATGACTATGATATCGCCGCCGGTGCCCTGCCCTTCGAAGAACCGCGCCATCTCCCGGAGGACTAACAGCGTTCCCTCGACGTTCACCCGTTCCAGCCCCCGGAACGCGGCGAGGTCCATGTCCCTAAGCGCCGACACGTGAGCGACCCCGGCGTTGATGACAGCTATGTCGATCCCGCCCCAGGTCATGTCGATCGCACGGACGCCGTGGGAGACGGATTCCGGATCGGTCACATCCATGGAAACACCGGCGATCCCGGTGCCGTGCTTCGACTTCAGTTCATCGACCAGGAGGTCCAGGTTCGGCCCCGGAAGATCGGTCGCGGCGACTCTACAGTTCGCCTCAAGCAGCCTCAGGCAAATGCACGAGCCGATTGCCCCAGCCGCCCCTGTCACGAAGGCGATCCTGCCGCCTAGATCGTAACTGCACGTGCGTATTCCTTCCTCGTTCCCCATACCGGATCACCGACGCAAAGCGTCTAACATAAACCTGGCATTGCCCACCGGATCTTTGCCGTCGAAAACCGCGCTGCCGGTCACGACGACATCCGCGCCCATGGCAGCCACTTCGACGATGTTGTTCCTCGTGATCCCACCGTCGAGGCAGAGGAGAATGTCCCTCCCCGATCCTCTGATCATGCTTCTTGCCTTCAAGAGCCGGTCCCGAGTGGAACCGATGAGCTTCTGGCCGCCCCACCCCGGGTTTATCCCGAGGAGCACGATCATCTCGACCTCGCCGAGCAGCGGTTCGACTGCCCCAACCGGCGTTCCCGGGTTCAGCCCCACGCCCCGCACAATCCATCGCTCCGGATCGTTCGCATTCGCCACCCCACCCAGAGCCTGCAGTACGCGGTGAACATGCCGGCCGGATTCGAGGTGCACCGTGACGATATCCGCACCGGCCGCGACATAATCGGCAACCTTCTCGAGCGGGTCCGCGATCAGCAGATGGACGTCCTTCAGCAGCACCGTCTTCACGGCCTTGATGAACGGTGGACCTACGGTCATCGAGGGGCAGAAGCAGCCGTCCATCACGTCGAAGTGAAGCATCTTCACATCCGTCTGCTCGAGGAGCGCCAGCTCTGTCCCGAGCGACATCAGGTCCGCCGTGAGCACGCCGACGCTGATTGTCGGCGTAGATGCCTTCAGGGTCTCAAATGCCGTGCCGCTTCCCATTTCGCCTCACCCACGCTGCCGCCATGCCATCCTATCCCGACTTGCGCTCATTCTTGAGCGTCAGGTAGAAGTCGTGAGCGTCCTTCGGCGTCATCCCCTTATGAACGATGCCCCGTACCGCCTGGATCATCGCAGCCGGATCGTCGGCCTGGAAAATGTTGCGGCCCATATCCACACCGGCCGCGCCCTCCCGGACGGCGTTGTAGGCGAGTTCGAGCGCGTCCTGCTCGGGCAGCTTCTTCCCACCTGCGATGACGATCGGCACCGGGCAGGCTGCCGTCACTGTCTCGAAATCTTCGGGCACATAGTAGGTCTTGACGTAAGTAGCGCCAAGCTCGGCGCAGATCCTCGTCGCCAGCCGCATGTACTTTGCGTCACGGACAAGCTCCCTGCCGACGGCGGTCACCGCGAGCGTCGCGATCCCGTATCGATTCCCCATGTCCACCAGCCGCGTCATGTTGTGGATCGACTGAGTCTCGAACTCACCGCCGATGAACACCTGTACGGCCACCGCCGCGGCGTTCAGCCGGATGGCGTCCTCGATATCCACAGCGATCTGCTCGTTCGAAAGCTCCTTCAGGATGCTCGGTCCGCCGCTCGCCCTGAGCACAATGCCTTTCGTATACGTCGGCGGGATGATCGAGCGCAGGATCCCGCGCGTCAGCATCAGCGTGTCCGCATACGGCAGCAGTGGAACAATGCTGACATCAACTCGCTCCAGGCCCGTGGTCGGCCCCTGGAAATACCCGTGGTCGATCGCCAGCATCACTGTCTTGCCCGTCTCAGCGTTGAAGATCCCGGACAACCGGTTCTTCAGCCCCCAGTCGAGCGAGTTGCAGCCTTTCAGGAAGAACACCTCGCCCTTCTGCGGGATATCCAGGTGGAAGTTCTTCTCTTCCTTCACACTCTCGGCCTCAGGCACAGCGCAGCCCTCCCCTTCTCCGTTATCACGTCTTGCACTCTCCTCGCAGGCAGACCACGGCCGCCGCGCGGAGCCGCAACCATTATAGACGCTGCGCGTGGAGGGAGCAAACCGGGGATAGAGCCTTGAGGGCAGAGGCACAAGCACAGAGGGCGGCCGACGGCCGCCCTCTGTGCTCGCCTGTCTTGATGCTGTGCTGCTAGCTGCTAGAACTTCCGTATGACACCGAGGCTTATGAACCTCGGGGCAATCCAAGAATCCGGCTCCTTGCTGCCGTCGGGGTAGACGAAGTAATGGCTCGCCTGGCTCGTGTTCAGGATGTTCCAAATGTTCAGGTAAACCTGGTCGCCAAGGCTCGAACCCTTGGGCAGCTTTCTTAGTACATTCCATGAAAGCACGAGAGGACCGTGGGCGTGCCCTTGATACTGTGCCGTCCTGACGGTGACCGAGTCGGCCAGCCCGCTGCCGAAGTAGAGCTGGAAGTTGTGCTCCCAGTCTTTGTACCGGCGCGCGAGAACCAGGTTCACAGTGTGCCGCTGATCCCAGTCCACATACGTCCAGACGGTCGGATCAATGGAGGACGTGAAGCTCGACGCGTTGGCGCGCGCCTTCATCCAGGTGTAAGAGAGCCAGCCTTCCCACCCCTTGCTCATCTTCCGGGAAACGTAGAACTCGACCCCGTCCGACTTGCCCCTGCCGGAGTTCACATACATCCTCGACATCGAGGTCGGATCGGTCGGAGTGCCTCTCTGGCTTTGCAGCAGGTCCGTGTAGGTTCTGTGGAATGGGGTTATCCGGGCGAGGGTCCAGTCGTTGAGCTGACGCTCCCAGGAGAAGTCCCACGACGCGCTTCTCTCCGGCTTCAGATCAACGCTGCCGACCCTGTACTCTTCCCAGCCGGGATTGGCGTAGATCCGCTCCATGACGTAGGTTGGCGGGTACTGGATGAACCTTCCCCAGGTCGCCTTCAGCACGTTCCGATCGTTTAGAGCGTAGGTCATGCCAAGCCTGGGGCTGACCTGAGACTCGGTCACGTCGGGGTTGGCAACCTTGTCGAAGTGCATCCCGTCGTACCGCAGGCCCATCTCCGCGTGCCATTTCTTGCCGAAGCTCGCCTGATCTTGGAGGAAGGCGCCGGTCTGAGCGGTGGTGACGTTGGAATTGTAGTAGTAATCGCCCCACTCGGGATGCCCGAGCGCAGCGCCGAGATCAGGCACCCAGTACATATACCGGTTCTTGCTGCGGATAAGGCTTGCGCCGGCCTTGAGCAAGTGGCTTTCGCTCACCTGGTTCGTATACTCCGCCTGCAAGCCCTGCTGCCTGGTCCCATAGTCGATGTAGACGCCCATCGGGCCGGTCGGCGAGAGCGCGTCCACGACCGCCTTAGTATGGAACTGGTACGGCCGCACGGTGATGAAAGACGATGGACTGAAGTTGTGGCTCCACGTGAGACCGAGAATGTCGTAGCCTTGATGTGTGTGGTCGTCCTCGGGAGTCACGGGCTGCCGCATGAACGTGAGATCGTGGACCGCATCGAGGTAGTATCGTGCGCTGCCTTGGTTAACGAGCAGAGTCCACTTGTCGTTGCCCTTCGGATAGACGAACTTGCCGACAGTGTCCGCGCTGTCAGTGCCTGCGACCATCATCTTCTCGAAGGCGGATTTCCAGAGATAGCTTCCGACGTAGTAGTCCAGGCCCGACGGTGCCGCTCCGCCGACTTCGAGGTAGCTGCCCTTGTAGCTCTGCTCGCCGCCGGACACGTCCAGCCTCGTGCCGGGCGCCTCACTGCCGGTCTTCTTGATCTCGTTCAGAACGCCGGAGATCGCATTGCCGTACTCCGCTCGATAGCCGCCGGTGTAAACTTGCATCCGGCTCATGCCCACGGTCACCATGTTCGTGCCGAAGACAGTCGTGAGCGGCTCCGTCACAGGAATGCCTTCGAGCATATAGCCGATCTCGTTGTCCCGGCCGCCGCGGATGTGGGGCCTGCCGTCTCCACCCAGCGTGATCCCCGGCTGGGTTCCAACCGTCCCTGGAATCTGGAACAGGTTGTTCGGCTGGTTCCTCTCCATCGTCTCCTGCCGAGAGCTCACCATGTAGAGCGTCGGGGCCATCGCCGGCTGTGTCAACCTTCTAGTGCCGACGACAACCGCTTGCTTCTCCACCAACTCCTTCTTCGTCAAGGAGATATCGGAAGCGCTCGTTGCGTCCATCATGACTTGCACGTCGCTCTTGGACGCATCGCCGTACCCGACGAGGCTCGCCGTTACCTCGTACGCGCCAGGGGGCACGTTCGTGATAACGAAGTAGCCGCCCGCATCGGTGACCGTTGTCAGGTTGGTCCCCTTGATGGCAACGTTGACTCCCGAGAGCTTCGCGCCGGTGCCAGCATCTGTGACGACACCGGAGACAATGCCCGTCGTGCTTGCGTAGACCGGCATCACCGCCGCCGCCAGAAGCGCCGTCAGTGCGACCAACGCAAAAAGGCCAGTTCGTGACACTTTCAACCTACCATTCCCTCCCTGCTGTCGAGGTCAAAGGTTGGACCCGGAAGACCCGAGCACGGTCGGCAGGCCGAATCCGACCCCGCAGAGCCGCGTCCTCCTGCGACAGAATCGCCCGTTGCCCTCCGAACCTCTGGAACCATTCGATAGGCATTATCGGGCAAAACCGGTAGTTTCCTCAGGGACGGACGCTCGAAGCCGGTGGCATAAGCATATTGGAAGTTGAGATAGGTTGGTGGCAGAGCTTTCGAAAAAGGCAAACCCGTCGAAAGACGGGGACGCAAAGCCAATGGGGCTAACTTCCGGGCGATAGACTCCCGGGAAAAGCTTGCCAGGCTGCCAAAGCTAATGCGCAAACATCCTCGGCCCGCGCTCCACGGGCTGCAGGCGGCGAGGCCAAGGGTGCTCGCGCAGACGCCGTAACAGCCTGGCTCTTCTTTTTACCAGGGAGGTGGAACCTAGTGTGGACGTTGTACGACCCGGTTACCAGGCCGGCTGACCTGCCAAGCGGCATCCGAAGCTCGGCCTGTCGCGAGCGATCACGTGGCTCCGACGGCACGTGCAGCAAGACTCCGTCAACAATCGAGAAGCTCTGGTTCCTCCTGGAACCGACAAGTCCACTGACCTGCCGCGGGCGCAAAAGCTGAAGCAAGCCGATCGGGAAGCAGTCTCGGCGACCCCAAGGCAGATGGCCGGTTGGGCGAGCGAAAGGGACGTGAGGACCTATGTCGAACCACTGCAGCAGCTACAATGTCCGTGGCTGCCCGGCGAGCTTCTACCTTGCCTGCCAGGCGTACCAAACTGGCAAGAACTGCTGGCAACTCCCGAGGAAGCCCTGCTGCAACACAGAGAACCTGGCGCGATGCGCCGGATGCCCGGTGTTCGCGAGGGGGCGCGCCGCTGCGAGGAGAGGCTAATGCGCTGCTTACAACCCACCGCCGATCCATGACAAAGCTCCTGATCCCAACAAAGGCTGGGCCTCTGGCCCGGTTCCTAGGAGCGGCCGCCCGGCCGGTCGGGCTGCTCGTCTGCGCGGCCGGGGTTGGCCTGACCACGGTTTCTGTGTTCCGAATGCACGCAGGCGCCACTGCAGCGGCGTTGTGCGGCGCCGCGCTCGCGGTTCTTGGGCTCAGGATCATCGGTAGGCCTGGAGGACGCGCGCTGCGGCGGCTCGCTGCTCTCCCCGCGGTTCCCTCGACAGCTGGCGCGCTTCCCGACCCGCCGGAGCCGACCACCGACTCCAGCCGCATCGTGGAGTCGGATGAAACGGCACCGAGACCTTCGCTGCTCGACCCGCTGACCGGCCTCGCCAACCAGCGCTACCTCGCCATATTCCTCGATCAGGAGATCAGCCGATCCACTCGCACGGGCCAGCCGATCACGGTGCTCCTCATCGACCTGGACGACTTCGAGGGCTTGAACTCCACCGAGGGCAGGGATGCCGGGGACCGCTGCATCGCCGCCCTTGGCACGGGCATCAGAGGACTGGTCAGGGACTACGACCTAGCCGCGCGGTACAAGGACGACGAGTTCGCAGTCGTGCTGCCGGAAACCGACCCCGACGCAGGAGCCGAGACCGCGGAACGGATCCTCTCAGCCCTCTCGGGCCGCGCTCTGCCGTCCCGCGCTACCTTCTCCATCGGCGTCGCCACCTATCCACAGCACGGCGCTTCGGCCGACGACCTCCTCTCGTCAGCCCACCACGCGTTGAACCGAGCCAAGTTCTCGGGCAAGAACACCGTCCGAAGCTGCCACGAGCTGGCAAAGGCCGCCTGACCAGTAGGGCCGATACTCTTGCACGCCGAGCAAGGCAGCCACACGCAAGCCTGGCGGAACCAGTTCCCGGTACCCCGCTGCTTTCACTGCCTCAACGGCCGCCGCCTCAGCCCTCCAGGTTCAGCCATCTGAGCTCCGCTGGCGTTAGCTCGACATCCAACCCTCCGAGGGAAGCCTGCATCTCGGCGATCGTCGCCGGGCCGAAGAGGGCATAGACCGGGAACGGCTGGCACAGCACGTAGGCCATAGCAATCGCCACAGGCGGTACACCACGTCTTGCCGCAAGTTCCCTAGCCCGCGCCAGCCGCTCGAAGTTGTCCTCGCTGTACCAGCAGCGGACAAGGTCCTCGTCGCTCCTGTCCGCCGGATCGGCGTAGACCACGAATCCGCGCGCCAGACTCGACCAGGCGAAAAGCGGCATCTGAGTCTTCGTGAACCACGCCCGCGACTCTGCGTCCGACGACTCGATGCACCCTTCCCAAACCGGATCGAGCATCCTCGCCAGGCTGAAGTTGTTGCTTACCGCCGCAAAACCTGTAAGGCCGTGGGTGCGCGCGTACTCGTTTGCAGCTTCGACCCGCTCGATCGTCCAGTTCGAGCCGCCGAACACGCGAATTCTGCCCGCCCGCTTGTGCTCGTTCAACACCTCCACGAACTCGCCGACCGGAATCTCCGGGTTGTCCCGGTGCATAAGGTAGATATCCACGTACTCCGTGCCCAAGCGGTCCAGGCTCTCGTATAGCTGAGACGTCAGGCTCTCGGGGTCGCAATACGGGCTGTGCGCCCCTTTGTCTAGGATAACGACTTGATCTCTAACACTCCGGTTGTTGATCCAACGACCGAGGATGTGCTCGGTGCCGTAGATGTAAGCCGTGTCGAAGCAGTTGCCGCCTGAGGAGAAGAACTCGTCGTGCATCACCGAGGTGTGTGGGCCGGGGAACGGGACGCCTCCACCCATCACCCCCATCACGACCCGCGATACCGGCTTCTCCAAACCGTCTACCCGTCCGTACTTCATCCGATTTCCGGGCCGGTGGGCAAGCGGCAGGCGGCTGACTGTCGGGAACTGGACGCCCGGGCGTTCGAACTCGTAGACGACGCCTATCTGCCTCCGCCACCTGTCCAGAGTGAGCATATTCCCCAGGGTGTCGTCCCAGGTCATTGCCGGAGGCTCGGCCTGCCGGTTCGCAATGTGTGCAGCTGCGGTATCGGCCTCGATCGTGTAGAGGCCTGCGTAGGATTCGACGGCAATCTTCTGCGGCTCCGAGTCGCCATACTGATGCAGGATAAGGTTGGCCCCGTCCGAGTCGCGGCCTCCGAACCATGGGTGCGGGACCAGGATGCTTCCCTCGGACCCGAAGATTTGGACCACGTTGGCTTGGCTGAGGCGAACCCCGGTAGCGACCTGGGCAATGATGTCTCCCGGGAACCTGAGCACGGCCGCGGCCCACTCGTCAACGCCGGTCTCCCCCACCCGGCCCACAGCCTTGACATCGATGGGCTCTGCGAATGGCTTCCCGACCGCTGCGCCGGCCACGAGCCGCGCCATCGAGGTGCAGTAGCAGCCGACGTCCAGTATCCCACCGCCGCCGAGCGCGCTCGCAAGCAGCCTGCCCTCCGGGTTCCAGCCTGCGTCGAAGCTGAAGGCAGCCTGGATCAGCCGGACCTCACCCATCGCGCCCCCCTCCACAAGCTCGACCAGCTTCTTCGTCTGAGGATGGCACCGGTACATGAACGCTTCCATAAGGAAGACGCCGTTTCGGCGCGCTGCCTCGATGACGGCCATCGCCTCCGGGTGGTTCAGCGTAAGCGGCTTCTCGCAGAGGATGTGCTTGCCCGCCTCCGCAGCCTTGATGGCCCACTCGGCGTGCATCGGATGAGGCGTCGATATGTAGACGGCCTGGACGTCCGGGTCAGCCAACAGTTTGTCGTAGCCGGCGCAGCGGCGCGGAACGCTGAACTCGTCGCCGAACCTGTCCGCCGTCTCCTGCGCCCGGCTTGCCACCGCGACAAGCCGCCCGGTGTCTGACTGTGCCAGAGCCTTGGCAAGGGTCTTAGCTATTGCGCCTGTGCCAATAATACCCCATGAGAGCTTCTCGCTCATGTAACCTCCTCCTGCACCACATGTCTGAAGAGGCCGCAACTGCCTCCCCGCGCATAATACCACTCCTGACTCGCGTTCATCAAGCCTGAGTGGCCCACACCCGGTCAGGAGATTCCCCGGTCCGTGGCTAAGTAAGTGACGTTGGCCGACCGCCCGGCCCGGCCCCGCCCGGCGGCTGGGGCAAAGATGCCGCCGCCAAACTGGAACTAACAGGATGGGAGATCAGACTGCCCGGACCAGGGCGGGAACTGAGTTGGAAGAACTGACGACGCTCGTCGAACGCGCGCAGTGCGGCGATCTGCAGGCTTTCGGCAGGATAATCGAAGGGTTCCAGGGTAAGGCGCGGAGGTACGCCGGCTCGGTGCTGGGCGACTCGGACCTCGTAGATGATGCCGCCCAGGAGTCCTTCATCCAGGTGTACCGCGGGCTGCCACAGCTTCGCGACCCGGCCGCATTCCCCGGCTGGTTCAAGAAGCTTGTGCTGAACCAGTCGAGGAGGCTCATCCGCGGAAAGCGGGTCCGGGCGGTGCCTCTGGAGGAGGCCGCGGGCCTGTGGGCGGACACCCCAGGCCCTGCCGAAGTCGCTGAGAGTCGAGAGATGAAGGAGAAGGTCTTGCAGGCGATCGGGGCCCTGCCGGAGATCGAGCGCAAGGTGGCCAGCCTTTACTACTTCCAGGGCTGTTCGCAGGCCGAGATCGCCGAGCTCCTCGGCCTGCCCCTGACCACGGTCAACAACCGCCTTCATTCGTCGCGCAGGCTGCTCAGAGAGAACACCGAGCTTAGGGCCTACTCGCCGATCGAGCGGATGTCGCGATCGAAGGGCAGTCGTAACTGGCTGCCGTCAAACCTGGCCCCAAAGGAGATAGCAACCATGGCAGTGAACTACAAACCGACAAAGCAGCGTCTGGCAAGAGGCAACGCTGAGGTGCTGATCCGAGCCGCGACCCGGGACGACCTGCCAGCCGTGCGGCAGTTCGACCGCGAACTCGAGGAGAAGCTGGAGGTGTACAACGCCCAGACCCCGCCCGGCCGAGAGAACTGGCCCGGCGGCCCATGGTCGGACGACGAATGGCTGGCAGCCCATTTCGAGAAATACGAGAGGGCCGGCAACATCACGCTTCTCGCCGAGGATCCCGCTGGTAACGTGGTAGGCTTCGCGGACCTCTGGGTCGCGCGGGAGCCGGCCCCGTTCGGCGATAGCCTGGACGTCGAGTGCATCGACTACTTCCGCGACTACTACTACCTCGGCCTTGAGACCGTCCTGCTCGAGGAGGCCGAAAAGGTCGCCCGCGCTGCCAGGCTCCCAGCTATCGACATCGGAACCAACACGTCGAGCGGCGACTATCCGTCACTGCGCGCGTTCGGTCTCAAAGTGTTCTACGAGTATGACAACGTCCGCTGCCGGTGCCCACGTGTCTCGGCGCTGACCCCGCCTCAATACCGGCAGGTACCGCGCAAGGATCTCGACCTTTCGCGCCTGCTCCGCGTGGCGCACTGGTGCCCTACGGACTTCACATTTTCAGACGAGGTCGAGAACCAGCAGTTCGCCGAGTTCACGGCCGGCGGACAGCGGGTGATTGTCGAACTCCCACCATACGTCCGAGGTGGCGCCGAGCTGTTTGCCTCGCCCGAAGCCCTGCAGTCGTCGGCGGCCATGAGCACTATCCTCAGAGACTGTGTCGCTCTGGCTGGGGAAACCGGCGCTGAGGAGGCCGGATTGCCTTGCCCGAGCAACATCGAGATAGAGCCATCGAAGGTAGACGTGATAAGCCGCGAGTTTGCGTTCGCGTGGATGAGAAAGGCCCCGGCGTGAGCGGCGGCTCTAGTCCGCGGGCTTCAACACCACGTGCCGGCCTTCAACGGTTCGTTCGAACGTTCCTGTCACCCGGCGGCCCCCGAGTAGGAAGGACCGGTTCCCCGGGTTCCGAGTGCACTGGACCGTGATCTTAGCCGGCGCTGCCGTTATCGCGAGTTCGGCTCCCCGGTAAGTCAGCCCGCGAACACCGGCCCGGTCAAGCGCCTTCGGCAGTTTCGGCTCGATCACCAGGCCCTTCGGTGTGGCGTCGATCCCAAGGAATCCATAGAGGAACGTAAGCGGCACGAGCGTGGTTTCGACGAACTCGGCGTCCAGCCCCAGCCCGCCGGGCTGGCCTCCGCCCTGCAGCGCGCCCCTATCGGGCTGCTTGTAGTAATCGCGGTAGCCGCCGGCATCCCAGACTTCCAGATACCAGTCGAGTATCTCCCGAAGGCGCGCGTAGGCATCGTCCGGGCCGTTATACCTGATTCGGTTCATGATATCGTAGAACGAGATGTAGGCCGCAGTGCCTCCATCCTGCACCTGTCCTCCCCACGGTATGCCTTCGGGATGGTTCCAGAGCCAGATGTACCAGTCCACGTTCCGCTTCGTCGTGGCGCGCGGGGCGAAGCGCCAGCGGTAGATGTCTTTGCCGGTACTCGTATCGCCTTCGACCGTCCTCGTTCCATCGAGCCATGAGTAGATGGCCTTGGCCTTCTCTTGGTCGCCGAGGCCGTAGTAAAGGACCTCGAGGTTCAGATAGGCAAAGCCATAATCGTGCCGGCTGCCGGCAGCGTCCTCGCAGCCGATGAACCGCCCCTTGGAACTATCCCAGAAGAAGCTCGTGCATTTCCTCGCGACTGTTTGGGACTGCTTGCGGAAGGACTCCGCGTCCTCACCATACGGATTGGCCTTCACGTTCAGCCGGATAGCGGCATCTTCCAGATCGGCCATGGCTCGCAGAGCGGCCACATAGTAGCCGTTCGCGTAGGCGCTTTTGTGACCCATAGGCAGGAGGTCCCAGTAGTCGCTGCCCAGCCCGTAGCCGACGCGCTGCTTGGGGGAGATGCCGGAGGTCCCGTCGTGGCCCCAATACGGGATCGTGATCATGCCCTCCTTGTCACCGCCAAGCCGGTCTCGTAGATAATGCGCGGCGGCCCTGAGCCGGTCGATGTTCTGCTTCAGGAAGGCGTCGTCTCCAGTCCACAGATAGCAGCGCCAGCTTGCGAGGATCAAGCTCGTGTTGTTCACGGGATGGCGGGTATCGTAGGCGCAGTGGATCCGGTCGAGCGCGACTTCGGCGCCGTCGTCGGGAACTGTGACGAGCGGCCGCAGCCGCAGGGCCGTGATCTTCCCCCTCCACCCCGGCTTCTGATAGACCGGCAGATAGTAGTCCGTAACAGACGCGCTGACCCCGACAGTGAACTCGATCCGGTTGGCCTCCGACCAGTCCGGCCCTTTGTCCGTTGTCCATTCGAGCGCCGCCCTGCCGTAACGGGAAACCGACATTCCCAAGATGATGTAAGGTGACTGGAAGGCGTCAACGGCCAGGTTCCGGGTCTCGATGCTCGCGTCCGGCTCGGTCAGTACGATCTTCCAGACGCCGCCGCTCCCGATCGAGGTCGTGCCGCCGCCCGCAAGCGTCCACCCGTCCTGTCCGGCCTCCGGCTTGTCCCAGTCCCAACCACGGGCAAGCCCGCCGCTCTGAGTGTAGTCGGGAAACGGCCAGCCGAGCTTGTTTCGGTAGCCGGACGAAGGCGGATACGTGTAGACGTAGCCGTCCTCGTCCAGATGAACTCTCAGCAGGAAATCCCTCAGATCAGCGTTATAGTCGTGTCCGTTGGCGGGGTTCCGGGAGGTATCTACCCAGGCTGTACACAGCGCGTTCCACTCGCGCCAGAAGGTCTGCTGGTCTCCCGTATAAGCGCTCGGGCCTGGCTGCGCGAACCAGTGCCGCGCGAAGAAGTCGTTCAGCAGTATGTCGTACTTCAGGTCCGAGGAGGAGAACCTCGGGAAATGAGGACTTGGCACGGCGAACGCCCACGGTTTGTTCAGATTCTCCGCCGAGATGGCGACGGCAGCGATAACAAGGATTGCAGCAAGCGCCGCTGGTTCCTTCATCTTGCTCACGGCCTTCCTTTCAGGGCGGCGAGAGCCGCAGCGAGCTCGCTCTTCGCCCGCTCGTCGTCCGGCCTCAGCCTCAGCCCTTCCCTGTACTGTTCGACGGCTCGCGTATACTTCCTGTTCCTGACGCACGCTCGAGCCAGGTTGAAGCGTATGACAGGATCGCCCGGGGCAAGCTTTGCAGCCTGCCCGAAGGCGCGGATGGCGCCCGGCAGGTCACCCGCCGCGGCCAGAGCGCCGCCCAGCAGGTTGTACGCGGAAGCGTCGCCCGGCACGAGCCGCACCAGCTTCCTCGCCTCACGAGCCCCCGCGCCTGCGTCCCCTACCCGCCTGTAGAGAAGCGCCAGCGCACGCACCGGCTCCGGGTCGTTCGGCAGAATGCGCGCCGCAGCACGGTACTCCGCCACCGCGCGCGCATCGTCCCCGCGCGACCTGTAGACCGCTCCAGCGAGCTTGTGGATATCACCGTACCTAGGCACTCTCTGGACCATTCGTGAGACGAGCGCAGCGTCATTCGACCAAAGCGGCGCCGCTGCGTACGTCTGCAGGCCGCAGTAAGCGAGAACACCACAGATGACGCCGACCGACACGGGTCGCCAGGCGCTGCGCAGCCCCTGCGGGCAAAGGCCAAGCAGCCAGCCGGCGGCCATTCCGAAGAGGATACTGAAGCCGACCGACGGCAGATACAGGAACCTCTCGACGGGTATCGGGTTCGGGATCGGGACGATATTCGTGACCGGCAGAATAGCAACAAGTGTCCAGGCTGCAGCGAACGCCGCAGCCGCCCACCGGTGGCGGATGGCAATCGCAGCGGCTGCGAGACCCACGACACCTACCCAGGCAGCAACGGCAATCGCGGGGCTGCGGATGGCGGGACCAAAGATGTCGTAGAGCGGCTCGGCTCGGCCCGCAAAGACCAGGATTCGCAGGTACTCGAGGATCGCTACGCCGGCCAGAAGCAGCCTCATCTCCAGGTGCGGCCCTCTCGTCTGGCTCAGCATGTAGCCGAGCACCACCTGCCTGACGCCGAGATAGGCGAGCGCGACCACAGCGAATGGGATCAGCTCGGCACAGACCCGCCGCCAACCCGGTCTCGGTCTCCGCAGCCAGGCGAGCGCGGCTAGCAGCAACGGCAGGACGAGAACGTTCTCCTTGCTCAGAATCCCCGCAAGGAAGAACGCCACGGACGCGGCATACCACCCGCGTCTGCCCTCCCCTACGTACCTCAGGAAAGCCAGAACCGATGCCAGGCCGAAGAGCGCTGCAAGCAGCTCGGTCCGGGCGGATATCCATGCCACCGCCTCGGTATGGGCAGGATGGACGGCGAAGATAAGCCCGGAGGCGAGGGCGGCGCTGTCGGTTGCGAGGACCCTGCGAGCCAGGGCGAACACGAGGACAGTCACGAGAACGTGCAGCAGCAGGTTCGTGAGCTTATAGCCGAGCGGGTTCTGCCCGAACATGGCGTAGTTCAGGGCGTAGGACGCGGTGACGAGCGGGCGGTAGTAGTAGGGCTTCTCGTCGATCCCGCTCAGGAAGCCTTTGGTGAACGCCGCAGGGATACCGCGGAGGCTGTGCACGGAGTCGTCCCGAAGGATCATCATGCGGTCGTCGAGCACGAACTCGGCCCGGAGCGAGAACAGGTAGGGCAGCGCTGCCGCGAGGACGAGAAGGACCAGGCAGGCCGCAAGCCAGTCCCGAGGCATCCTTGCCTCCGTAAGCCCACGGTCCGTCTCGGAAACCCGCCCTTTCCTGTGCCGTTCCCCACGCATCTCCAGCCCAAGTGTACCAGACCCATCCGCGCCAATCAAGCGGGCGTGCCCTGCCCTATCTCGACAGCTGTTACCTGTTATCTGTGCCTATCTTGCATCTTTCCGATTTTCCTGCTATGCTCTTGTCTGGACATGAGCGAACGGACATTCGAAATCCTGGACCATACTGCGGACAAAGGCGTAGCGGCGACTGGGAAGACGATGGCGGAGGCGTTCGAGAACGCAGCCTATGGGATGTTCTCCCTGTTCGTGGACCCGGGCGCGTACGAGCCGGTGAGCCAGCGCGAGGTCGCCGTCAGCGCCGACGACCGCGAGCAGCTTCTCTGGACATGGCTTTCGGAGCTGCTGTTCATCTTCGAGGTGGATAGAGAGCTGCCGGTGGATTTTCGCATTGTCGAGATCACTGACAGAAGCCTGAGGGCCAACGTCTCGGTGCGGCCCATTGGCGAGGACATCGAATGGTTCGGAGCGCCCGCCAAGGCCGTGACTTTCTACCAGCTTGTAGTCAGGCAGACCGACGATGGCTGGTGCGTCCAGGTCTACGTTGATGTCTAGGTCAGAGGTGATCAGTTTGGAAAAGGAATTATCGCACAGACAGCGGCAGATCCTGCAGTACATCGTGCAGCACATCGAGATACACGGGTATCCACCTACGGTCAGGGAGATCGGCGAGGCGGTGAACCTGTCGTCCAGTTCGACGGTGCACGCGCACCTGAGGAACCTCGAGGAGGCGGGGCTGATCCGCCGCGATCCGGTTCTGACCAGGGCGATCAACGTGGTAGCAGGCACGATGGCAAGCTTCAAGCCGAAGCGTGTGGTCAGCCTGCCGATCGTCGGCCGGGTCGCGGCCGGCAAGCCAGCGCTCGCCGTCGAGGACATCGAGGACACTTTCCCGGTCCCTCAGGAGTTCCTGGCCGGCGCGGACGGGTTCATGCTTCGCGTCAAGGGCGACAGCATGATCGAAGACGGTATACACGACGGCGATTACGTGATTGTGCGCAGGCAGCCGACGGCGGACGAGGGCGACACGATCGTCGCGCTCGTGGACAACGAGGCGACGGTCAAGCGCTTCTACCGCGAAGACGGCCGAGTCCGACTGCAGCCGGCGAACCGAAGCATGCAGCCCATGCACTTCACGGACGTCGAGATCGTCGGCAAGGTCGTCGGGCTTGTCAGGCGGATGGGCTAGGTAAGCGGGAGCTATCAGCCGTCAGCTGAAAGCTGGGAGCCTTTCCGTGCTATACTATGGTGCCACCCACGGGCCGCCATGCCCGTGGGGCATTCGGTTGTACGCAGAGCCGAGCTAATGCCAAGAGTCGAGAGTTCCATAATCATCAATGGCCCGATAGACGAGGTCTACTGCTGTGCCAAAGGCATCGAGCAGTTCCCGCAGTTCATGCCCGACGTTAAGGATGTCCGGGTGCTTGAGCGGGGCCTCGACGGGCGCGTTATCAGCGAGTGGTCGGCCTACATCCCGGACTTCATGATGACGGTCAAATGGACCGAGGAAGACCTTTGGGATGACGAGGCAAGAACCTGCGACTTCAAGCTCGTAAAGGGCGACTACGCAGCCTATTCTGGGAAATGGACATTCACTCATGTTGACGGCGGCGTCAGATGGGACTCCATCGTGGACTACGAATACGACGTGCCCCTGATCGGCCCGCTCATCAAGGGCCTCGTCCAGCGCAAGGTTCAGGAGAACGTCGATAAGATCCTGGAAGCGGTCAAAAAGAGAGTCGAGGGGGTCGGAGGAGTCGAGCGAGTCGGCGATGACCGCTGAACCGCGGCCATGGCCGGCTCGCGTGTCAGCGGTTGCGCCTGACTCATCGCTCATTCCTCATTGCTCATTGGTATGAGATACGACGTTGTGATAATCGGCGCGGGGCCAGCCGGAATATTCTCCGCGCTCGAGCTCTCGAAGTCGTCGGAGCTCAAGATAGCGATTATCGACAAAGGGCCGGACATCGACCAGCGGAGCCGGGAGAAGTCCCTGCTTTCCGGCTGGGGCGGAGCAGGAGCGTTCTCCGACGGCAAGCTCACGCTCTCGACGCATGTCGGCGGCTGGCTCGACAGTCTCATGCCCGATCGCGAGCTGTTGGAGCTTATCGAGCAGGTCGATCACGTCTACCTGGATTACGGAGCGCCCGAGAAGATCTACGGAGCCAACCATGACGACGTTATCGAGCTTCAGCGCAAGGCCGCGCTCGCGGAGCTGAGGCTCGTCCCCTCCGAGATCAGGCACCTCGGCACAGAAACCTGCCCACAAATCCTCCGCAGGATGCGCGATGCGCTGAAGAAGCGCGTGGACATAATGACCAGTACCGCGGTCTCCGCGCTCATCACGGCCGACTCGCGCATCACCGGGGTCGAGACGATGGACGGCCGCCGCATCGACGCCGACTTCGTCATCGTTGCCCCGGGCCGGGAAGGCGCCGACTGGCTCGCTTCCGAAGCCCACAGGCTTGGGCTTAGCACGACCAGCAATCCGGTCGATATCGGAGTCCGGGTCGAGGTGCCCGCTGCCGTGCTCGATGAGCTTACCTCCGTCGTCTACGAGCCCAAACTGATCTTCTACACCCGCTCGTTCGACGACCAGGTGCGCTCGTTCTGCGTCTGCCCGAGGGGTGAGGTGGTGCTGGAGGAAAGCGACGGCGTGCGGACCGTCAACGGCCATTCCTACGCGCACAAGAAGACCGAGAACACGAACTTCGCTCTGCTCGTCTCGACGTTGTTCACCGAGCCGTTCCGCGAGCCGATCACGTACGGCCGTTACATCGCGACGCTCTCGAACCTGCTCTCCGGCGGGGTGATTGTCCAGCGGCTGGGCGACCTGCAGGCCGGCCGACGCTCGACCGAGGCACGTATCGCCCGCGGGGTCGTCAAGCCAACGCTCACGAGCGCTGTTCCGGGCGACCTCTCGTTTGTGCTGCCGTACCGGTATCTGGCCGGGATTCTTGAGATGCTGCGGGCGATGGACAAGCTCGCGCCTGGCGTCGGATCGCGCCACACACTGCTCTACGGCGTCGAAGTCAAGTTCTACTCCTCCCGTCTCGAGCTCTCCTCCGTGCTCGAGACAGGCATACGGAACCTCTTCACCATCGGCGACGGAGCAGGCGTGACCCGCGGGCTTGTGCAGGCATCGGCCTCCGGCCTGATTGCGGCACGAGAGATCGCTGAGAGGGTCAAAACCAGGTAGGACTGCGCGCATTCCGCTGATGCGCGAGAAGGCTTCTCGGGCTCGTGCGATCCTTGACTTCGAAACCGGGCTGCGGTATACTAAGGTGCAAGTCGGGGCGTGGCGCAGCTTGGTAGCGCACCTGTATGGGGTGCAGGGGGTCGCAGGTTCAAATCCTGTCGCCCCGATCATTGGGTCATCTGAACTCAGAACCGGGGCAGATGACCCTTCCTTCACATGCTCTGGCGCAGCCGCGCTGCCAGCGACTTGGCAATTGCCGCCAGCCGCTGTAGTAGCTCCTCGTAAGACCTAAGGACCACAAGTTACTCTTTGCCCTGGAGTAACGCGACGCCTGCTACGGGGTCGATCGCGCGGGTTATCGCATGAGAAGACGACGAAGGAGAGGATCTTCAGCAGCGACTGGTTCCGGCGTTGTCCGGTTCAACACCAAGAAAGGATACGTCGTCACCCCAGTTTGCTGACGCCCCGCAGCCCATGGTCCGCGTAGTGCAGCAGCAGGATCGGGCACTTTGTCAAACGCTCGTTCCCGCTCCGGCTGCCCACCTCGCCCAACAGCCACCAAACTGCCACAGACGGCGCTAGCCGATCGGAGCCGCAATCAGTACTCCGCATATCGTGCCCCAGAGAAAGCTCATTGCAGTACCGGATACGTTCCGGGCCGCGGTGTCTGCCGCCGTCTAAGGTAGCGCGGCAGGGCCGGAGCGGTCCTGTCAACGCCTACTATACGGAGCCGAGGAACTGCTCGCATAGCTTGCGCACGACACACCCCACCCGTCGAGGCCGGTACCAGCCTGAAGCATCGGAGAAGCATCAGCAGGTCTGCCAGCTTGGACGACCAGTTGCGAGCGAGTTGGTCGGGCCCCAACGGTTTGCAAGATGTGTCACCGGCGTTCCAACTAGGTCTTCTCCGGTCCATTCAGGGGCATCCTGAACTCAGATCGCGGCCGGTCCTCTGCGGCTCAACCAGTTTCAACTGAGACAGTAGCAAAGATAGCAGCAGTACTAGGCCCTTCTCAAACCTCAAGGGCGGGGGCAGGCCACACACACTTCGCTCCTGCCAGCCTAAGCTGCAAGCCCACACATGCCGATACTTGTACGGGTCAAT
>Ga0315281_10000950_pt1 | contig 41815 bp, 33 predicted proteins | sample YL17G07_0_MG_FD_204540 | JGI IMG/M metagenome (GOLD analysis project Ga0315281, IMG submission 204540) | Sediment microbial communities from Yellowstone Lake, YNP, Wyoming, USA - YL17G07_0 | ecosystem: Environmental > Aquatic > Freshwater > Lake > Sediment | place: USA: Wyoming | collected...
ACGCCAGGGCCGCCTCGGATACAACTCCTGAACGACACCTTGCTGCCGCGCTGAGCAGGGCCCGAAGCCGGGCCGGGGCGTTGGCGCGCTTGTCCCTCCGGGTGTCAGTAGTACTGGCACCGGACACCATATCGGGCACCGGCGGGGCACTTCCCTGGCCTTGGCCGACGATTCGTCAGTACTAGGGGCAAACCGGGTGTGAGGGTGCTCCTGCCTGCCACCGACGGGCTACCGAGGGCCCGGTTAGCACGTCTGGCGACAGTAGTACTGACATTTTCGGCGCGCTACAGGCCTGGAGGCGCCGGCGAGCGCCGGCAGACCCGGGCGCGCCGCGCGCGGGTCGATGGCCCGGGCAGTAGCATGCGGGGACCGTGGCCAGCCCCGCCGTTCACTCCGCCATGCCTGCACCACTGCCCAGCGCGGATGACTTCCTCAAGGGCGACTTCGGCCTCGACGAGCTGGCCGCGCACTGGTCCGCGACCGCCGCGCGCTGGCCGATGAGCGGGGAGGCGATGCGCGGGGCCGACGCCCGCGCCCAGCGTGTCGGCGTCACCGGGGAGCGGCTGATGGAGGAGGCGGGCATCGCCGTGGCCGCTGCCGCGCGCGCTCTGCTGGTCACCGCCGAGCGCCCCGCGCAGGCACCGATCCTCGTGCTGGCAGGCCCCGGCAACAATGGCGGCGATGGCAGCGTCGCGGCCCGCCACCTGGCGGCCTCGGGCCTTCGCGTCATCCTCCTGCTGGTGACGACCGGTGGCGCTCCGACCACACCAGATGCCCGCCGCAACTGGGAGCGACTCGCCAATACCCCGGTCGAACGCCTCCACGCGGCCGGCGAGCGCGACGTGCACCTCCTGCTGGCGGGTGTCGAGAAGGCAGCCCTGGTCATCGACGCCCTGCTCGGTAGCGGCGTGAGCGGACCGCTCCGGGAGCCGATCCGCAGTGCCGTCGACCTCGTGCTGCGTGCCCGGGCGTCGGGCGTGCCGGTGCTTGCCGTCGACACGCCAACGGCCGTGGACCTGACCAGCGGTGAGCAGTCCGATCCGGTCGTCCTGGCCGACGTCACCGTGACATTCCATCGACCCAAGCTCGGTCATGTGACGCCGGGTGTCAGCGATCTCCTTGGCCGGGTGCTCGTCGCGCCCATCGGCATCCCCGCCCAGGCGGACCCGGAGGCCTGACCGTGGACGAGCGGCCGCAGCCCGAGATCCCGGACCGCCGGGTCTTCGGCATCGCCGCCGTCATCGTCGTGGCGGTGCTGGCCGTCTCGCTGCTGAGCGTCCTGATCCCGGCGTTCGGCGATGTCATCCGCTCGGCGCCTGTGGTGGTGGGGCTGCTGGTAGTGGTTACGGTGGCCATCCTGATTCCTGCGGTGAGAGGGTCGCGTCGGCCCTGAACCCCGCGACGGCGGCCGATCAGCTCCGTTCCCGGTCGCCGAAGGACAACCGGCGCTCCCGGCCGTGCAGCAGGCGGTCGATGTTGTCGGCATGGGCCAGCCAGACGACGACGGCCGCTGAGACACCGTAGACGAGCGAGGCCGGTGCGATCACGCCCGTCAAGACCAGCGCGAGCGTGATCACTGCCGCGGTGGCCGAGCCGAGTAGCGAGGCCAGCGACACGTAGCGACTGAGGACGATCACGCCCAGCACGACCGGCGCCGTGATGAGGGCCACGAGAGGCTGGATGACCAGCATCGCGCCGACGGCGGTCGCCACGCCGCGGCCGCCGTGGAAGCGCAGGAAGACCGAGCGCCAGGCGCCGACCACGGCCGCCACCCCGACCAGCGCCTGGACGAACTCGTCGGCGCCGACGAAACGGGCAACCAGCACCGGCAGGGCGCCTTTGCCGACATCGAGGAAGCCGACCGTGAGGCCCCGTGCGGGACCCATGGCTCGTATGGCATTCGTGCCGCCCGTCCGGCCGCTGCCGACCGTGCGCGGATCGCGGCCGCCGGTCAGGCGCGCGACCAGCACGCCGCTGGGCGTGGAGCCGAGCAGATAGGCGCCCAATACCAGGAGGAGCGTGCGCGGGACCTCGCCGTCCATGGCGCGAGTATACGCAGGCCGCCCAGCCGGATCCCTCGTCACGTCACGCGTCATGCGGCCGTCATCGGGCCCGTGCACCATCGCAGCATGTTTGACTTCATCGGCGACATCGAGCGGTTCGTCGCTCAGAATCTCTACCCATTGCGCGTTCCGATCGCCATCGCGTTGGCACTTTCGGTGGGCGGGCTGGCATGGCTCGCCTACCGCCGCCGCTGGGACCGGGTGCTGCGGGCACACCCCCGGGGCAGTGTCGCGGCCCTCGTCGTGGGACTCGTCGTCGGGCTGCCGCTGGCGTGGTACCTCGGCTCGCCGCTCTTCATCACGACACGGCTGCAGGAAGCGCCGCCGTCGATCGCCGCCAGCCTCGACCCCGCCGCGACGCCCGCTGCGACGTCAGCCGCGACGCCCGCTGCGGCCACCGACAGCCCCAGCGCCTCGCCCGGCGCGGCCACTGCCAGTCCCGCCGCTCCGCCCCTGGGCGAGCGGACGGGTACGTTCGTGGGCGCGGACGAGTTCCACTTCGGGCGGGGCACCGCTCGGATCATCTCCACCGGGGAGGGGGCCTGGACGCTCCGTTTCGAGGACTTCTCCGTGCGCAACGGCCCCGATCTCTTCGTCTATCTCTCGCCCGACGCGCAAGGGTTCGGGCCGGGCGCACTCGAACTGGGCACCCTCAAAGCCACTGACGGCGCGTTCAACTACGTCCTGCCGGCCGGTACCGATCCCGGCACATTCCACAGCGTCGTGGTCTGGTGCAAGCAGTTCGCGGTGCAGTTCGCCCACGCCCCGTTGTCGCCGTAGCCAGCGCCTCCGTCCCATCACCGCGGTCCCGGTTTGAGGCGGCCGGCCGAGCTTGTGCCATCTACGAATCGGACGCGGTCGGCAACGGAATTTGACTCGTGTCGGTGCCACGGCCGGGGCCACAGTGCGGCGTTCGAGCGTGGAGGAGAAGCCACCAGCCGCGCGGGAAGGTCCGTGAAGGACTGGCCTTCGCCCCCGCGTTGGCCCCATTCGTGGCTGGCACGAGATCGAGCCCCACGGCGCCGTCCGCAGTCTCCCCATTGGTAGGTGTCCAGAACTCAGGTCGCCACCCTCGCCACACCGGCGCACGGCCCCGCCGCCCCGGCCCACGGCCCCGCCGCGGCGGCCTGATCGGCCGTAGCCCGACCCCTCGCGGTTGCGGCATCGGGGCGCCCGGCCGTACCATCCTGCGCGTGACCTGCCGCGCCGTCCGGACCCTCGCGTGGCCGCCCTTCATCCCTTCGGCAAAGGCCTGCTGAACCGTGGCCGTCGGATCGTCGAACAGCTTCGACCTTGTCGTCCTTGGCGCCGGCACGGGTGGCTATTCAGCGGCTTTCCGCGCCGCGCAGCTCGGCCTCAAGGTCGCCCTCATCGATGCCCACAAGATCGGCGGCACCTGCCTGCACTCGGGCTGCATCCCGACCAAGGCGATGCTCGAATCGGCCGACCTCTACGCCAAGGTCAAGAAGGCCGGCGACTTCGGCATCGGCCTCGGCGCGGGCGGGCCGACGGTCGACTTCGCGACCATCGCCATGCGTCGCGGCCAGGTCGTCGAGCGCCTGCACAAAGGGCTCCAGGGCCTGGTCAAGAAGAACAAGGTCGAATTCATCCACGGCCGCGGCTGGCTGAAGGGCGGCAAGCACGTCGAGATCGACCTGCTCGGCGACGACGGGGCGCCCGCCGGGCACCGCACTCTCGATGCCACCGATGTCATCCTGGCCACGGGCAGCCGGGTCAGATCGTTACCCGGATTGACGCCCGATGGCCGGAAGATCGTGACCAGCGACGACATCCTCCTCTCGGACCGTTTGCCAGCCAGCCTCATCGTCGTCGGCGGCGGGGCGGTGGGCGTCGAGTTCGCCAGCTTCTATGCCGATCTTGGCACGACCGTCACGCTCCTCGAGTATCTGCCTGCCCTGGTGCCCCTTGAGGACCGCGAGGTGAGCGCGGAACTGGAGCGGTCGTTCCGGCGACGGGGCATGGCGATCATGACCGGCGCCCGTTTCGACCCCACGTCGGTCGAGGTCGACGAAGCGGGCGTGCGCCTGATGGTCGGCCCCGAAGGCGAGGCGCCCAAGGAGCTGCGCGCAGAGCAGCTGCTCGTTGCCACCGGGCGGGCGGCCAACATCGAAGACGTCGGCCTGGAGACCACCCGGGCCAAGGTCGATAAGGGCGTCGTACAGGTCGATCCGAAGACGATGCGCACCGCGGAGCCGCACCTCTACGCCATCGGCGACATCATCGGCGGCCTGTGGCTGGCACACGTCGCCGCGCACGAGGGGCTGGCCGCGGTGGCCGCGATCGCCGGGGCGGAGGCCGAGGAGGTCGACTACCTGAAGATGCCGCGTGCCACCTACTGCCGGCCGCAGATCGCCTCGATCGGGCGTAGCGAGCAGGAGTGCGAGCGGGATGGCCTGCCCTTCAAGACCGGCAAGTTCCCCTTCATCGCCAACGGCAAGGCACTCATCGGTGGTGACTACGAGGGCTTCGCCAAGGTCATCGCCCACGCCCAGACGGACGAGTTGCTGGGCGTCCACCTCATCGGCCCGCATGTCACCGACCTGATCGCCGAGGCCAGCGCGGCGATGCTGCTGGAAAGCACGGCGTGGGAGCTTGGCGCGGCGGTGCACCCCCACCCGACACTCTCGGAGGCGCTGGGCGAGGCGGCCATGGCCGTCGCGGGCCGGGCCGTCAACTTCTGATGACGACCGTCAAGGCGTCAGCGACTGCCGAGCACCTCCTTGGCGCCGACCTTGGCCTGACGCGCGACCAACTCCTCGACATGTACCGGCTCATCGCCAGCACGCGTGCCCTGGACGAGCGGATGTGGATCCTCAACCGCGCCGGCAAGGTGCCCTTCGTCATCAGCGGCCAGGGCCACGAGGGCGCACAGGTGGGCGTCTGCTACGGCCTGCGCCATGGCCACGACTGGATGGTCCCGTACTACCGCTCGGTGGCCGCGTGCCTGACCTTCGGGATGACCGCGCGCGAGATCATGTTGGCCCAGTTCGCGCGCGCCAACGACCCCAGCTCGGGCGGTCGCCAGATGCCCGGCCACTATGGCTCGGCCATCCACAACATCATGTCCCAGAGCTCACCGGTCGCCACCCAGGTCCTGCACGCCGTTGGCATCGCCCTGGCGGCCAAGATCCGGGGCACCGACCAGGTCGCCGTGACTTCGCTGGGCGAGGGCTCCAGCAACCAGGGCGACTTCCACGAGGGTCTGAACTTCGCGGGCATCCACCGGCTGCCGGTGATCGTCGTGGTCGAGAACAACGGCTGGGCCATCAGCGTGCCGGCCAGCCAGGAGTCGGCGGTCGAGGACATCGCCAGCCGTGCCGCCGGCTACAACATGCCCGGCGTCATCGTCGACGGCTCTGACGTTCTGGCCTGCTACCGGGCCGGGCGGGAAGCCATCGACCGCGCCCGCCGCGGCGATGGACCGACGCTCATCGAAGCCAAGGTGACGCGTCTCACGGGGCACTCGTCGGACGACCAGCAGACGAAGTACCGCAGCGCCGCCGAGCTGGAGGCCGGCCGCGGGCACGATCCGCTGCCGCGCTTCCGTGACCAGCTGCGCGCTGTCGGCGTGCTCGACGAAGCGTCCGAGGCGCACCTCACGGCGGAGATCAAGGCGCTCGTCGAGGACGCCACCGATTGGGCCGAGGCGCAGCCCGAACCCGACCCGGCGACCGCCAGGCGGCACGTCTACGCCGAATCGGAGGCCTGAACGGTGGCCATCCGCACGCTGGTCGAGTCGATCCGGGAGACGCTCGCCGACGAGATGCGCCGCGACGAGACGATGATCATCCTGGGTGAGGACGTGGGCCCCAAGGGGGGCGTCTTCCTGGCCACCGACGGGCTCTGGGCCGAGTTCGGCGCCGACCGCGTGATGGACACGCCACTCTCGGAGTCGCTCATCGTGGGCGCCTCGATCGGGGCCGCCGTGAACGGGCTGCGGCCGGTGCCGGAGATCCAGTTCGCGGACTTCATCTTCCCGGCCTTCAACCAGATCGTCAGTGAGGCGGCGCGCCTCCGCTACCGCTCCAATGGCGCCTTCGGCTGCCCCATCACCATCCGCACGCCGTATGGCGGCGGCGTGCACGGCGCGCTGTACCACAGCCAGTCGGTGGAGGCGTTCTTCGCGCACGTGCCCGGCCTCAAGATCGTGGTGCCCTCGACGCCCTACGACGCGCGTGGCCTCTTGCGCAGCTCCATCCGTGACCCGGACCCGGTCATCTTCCTGGAGCACAAGAAGCTCTACCGCTCGGTGCGCGGCGAGGTGCCCGACACGGACTACGTCGTGCCGCTCGGGCGGGCGCAGGTCACGCGTCCGGGCAACCACGTCACGGTCATCGCCTACGGGCTGATGGCCCATTACAGCCTCGAGGCCGCCGAGCTGGTTGCCGCCGAGGGCATCAGCGTCGAGGTCATCGACCTGCGCACGCTGCGCCCGCTCGATGCCGAGACCGTGGTCGGCTCGGTGCGCAAGACCGGCAAGTGCGTGATCGTCTACGAGGACAACCGTTTCGGCGGCTATGGCGCCGAGGTGGCGGCGGTACTGGCCGAGGACGCCTTCGAATACCTCGACGGGCCGATACTCCGCGTCACCGGGCCCGATGTGCCCGGCGTACCGTACAGTCACACGCTCGAGGACTGGTTCATGGTCGATCCCGACAAGATCGCCGACGCCATCCGCCGCCTCGCCGCTTACTGAGCCTGGGAGACCGACCGATGCCCAAGGTGACGATGCCCCAACTGGGCGAGAGCGTGTCCGAAGGCACCATCGGCAAGTGGCTCAAGCAGGTCGGCGATCACGTTGACAAGTACGAGGCGATCGTCGAGGTCATCACCGACAAGGTCAACGCCGAAGTGCCCTCGCCCTTCGCCGGCACGCTCACGGCGATCCTGGTGCCCGAGGGCGAGACCGTCCCCAACGATACCGAGATCGCGGAGATCGACGGCGGCGGAGAGGTGGTTGCCGCGTCGGCCGCACCCCGCGCGCCTGTGGCGCTCGCCCCGGCCGCCTCGTTCGGGCCTGCCGGATCGGATGAGCGCCCCGTAGGCGACTATGAGGGCCGCGTCACGCCCGCCGTGCGGCGCCTCGCCCGCGAGCACGAGATCGACCTGTCGCTCGTGCCCGGCACCGGCCACGACGGCCGTGTCACGCGCGAGGACGTGCTCGCCTACATCGAGCAGCGGCGCACCGGCCCTGGCGCCGCGACCCCGACCGTTTCGACAGCAGCTCCGGCTTCGGCAGCCCCGGCCTCGGCCCCGGCGCCCGCCGCGCGCGCCGGAGAGGACGAGCTGGTGCCCACGACTCCGATGCGCCGTGCCATCGCCGCGCAGATGATCCGTGCCAAGTCGACCGCGCCGCACGCCTACACGACCGTCGAGGTGGACATGTCGGGACTGGTCGCTTTGCGCGACTCGGTCAAGGCTGACTACCAGGCCCGCGAGGGCATCGGGCTCTCATTCGTGCCCTTCGTGACCAAGGCCGTCGTGGAGGCGCTGCGCAAGCACCCCGACCTCAATGCCCACTGGACCGACCAGGGCTTGCTGCGTCGTCGTCACATCAACATCGGGGTCGCGGTCGCGGTCGACGACGGCCTCATCGTGCCCGTGGTCCACGACGCCGATGGCCTTTCCATCAACGGGCTCAACAAGGCCATCGTCGAGTTGGCCGGCCGCGCACGAGCCGGGAAGTTGCGTCTCGAGGACATCCAGGGCGGCACCTTCACGGTCAACAACACGGGCTGGTTCGGGTCGGTATCGAGCCAGCCCATCGTCAACGTGCCCGAGGTTGCCATCCTGTCCATGGAGGCCATCGTCAAGCGGCCGGTCGTCCTCGCGACGCCGGGCGGCGACGCCATCGGCATCCGACCGATGATGAACATCTGCACGAGCTTCGACCATCGCGCCACGGACGGCGCGCAGATCGGGCGCTTCGTCCAGGACGTCCGGATGTGGCTGGAGTCCGTGGACGTCAACACATCGGTCTGGTAGGCCGATCGCGGCCCCGGTGACCCAGCCGGCCGCCCGTCGTCCGTCGATCTCCGAGCGCGCGCAGAAGCGCGAGCGGCTGGCGGGCGGCGGCCGGGATCGATACGCGATCCTGCTGCGCGCCCTGCAGGCTGGTCACGAGCTGCCCGTCGGCCGGCGGCAGAGGGTCCATTACGAGTGGCACCCCATCGCCGGGCGACTCGTGCGCATCGCCCTCCTCCTGGTGGCCGCGTGGCTGGTAGCACGCGTAGGCTTGGGCATCCTGCGCGAGAACAGCGTTTACACCTGGAGTGGCCCCGACGCGAACGTCCGATCGGGCCAGCGGCTCGAGGGCTGCGCGTCGGTCAACACTCTGCGCAACGATGTCTATCCCGTCTGGGTCAGCTTCGAGGGGGCCATCTACAAGCTGGCCGGCCTGGCACGACCGGTGGTCGAGCCGACGCCCGAGAACGGTTACCGGCCCACGGGCTACAGCCTGGGTGCGATGCTCTTGCTGACCGTCGAGGGCGAGCCCGCTGGCACGGTCGGTCGTCACCTCCTCGTGCTGGACCCAGCGGCACACGTCGGGGAGCTGTTCGTCCTCGAGCCGGACTGTCACTGATGGGTCGCGAACTGCCGATCTTCACCGCGCCCGGTGGCGCGGGGCACGCCATGGTCACCGATCATGGCCGTGCCCCGGCCGTGCCCCTCACCATCGCCCTGGGTGGTGGCGCCTTCAGTGAGCCGGCCGCGGACGGATCGCTGCCGCCCCGCCGCCACCCGGACTGGATCCGTGCGCGGCTACCCTCGGGCCCCAACTACCACGAGCTCAAAGGCCTGTTGCGCGGCCTCTCCTTGAACACCGTCTGCGAGGAGGCGCGCTGCCCCAATATCGCCGAGTGCTGGGAGCAGCGCACGGCCACGATCATGATCCTGGGCGACACCTGTACTCGAGCCTGCGGTTTCTGCGCCGTCAAGACGGGGCGTCCGACCTGGAACGACGAAGACGAGCCCCGCCGCGTCGCGGAGGCGGTGGCGCGACTTGGCCTCGAGCACGTCGTCGTCACCAGCGTGGCCCGCGACGACCTGCCCGACGGCGGCGCGCACATCTTCGCGGAGACCATCCGGGCGCTGCGCCGGGAATGCCCGGGCATGGGCGTGGAAGTGCTCATCCCCGACTTCAACGGCATGGAGCCGCCGCTGCGCGCGGTCATGGAGGCAGGGCCGGACATCCTCAACCACAATGTGGAGACGGTGGAACGACTTCAGAAACCGGTCCGCAAGCGAGCGCGCTACGGTCGCTCCTTGGAGGTGCTGGCCCGGGCCAAGGGCCTCAGCCACGAGCTGACCGGGCGGAGCGACGCGGTGCATACCAAGTCGAGCCTGATGGTCGGCCTGGGTGAAACGCGCGACGAGTTGTCGCAGACGTTCCGCGACCTGCGCGCCGTGGACTGCGACGTCCTCACCGTCGGCCAGTATCTGCGCCCTTCGGAGGCCCATCTGCCTGTCGTCCGCTATGTCCACCCCGATGAGTTCGCGGCCATGAAGGCGGAAGCGTTGGGGCTCGGCTTCAAGCACGTGGAATCGGGGCCGCTGGTGCGCTCCAGCTACCACGCGCGGGATCAGGTGCCCGCGGCCGCCAGGCGTGCCCGGGCCCTGACGGTCGCCAGCTAGCGAAGCGGCCGATCAGGCCGCCAGCCGGCCGATCAGTCGGCGCGGCAGCATCCCCTCGTCGGCCCACCAGCGCAGGGCGTCGCTGACCGTTTCGGCCATCGGGCGGTAGGGGCGTCCGAGAACCTGGGCACCACTGGAGCCGTCGACGGGGCCGACGGTCAGGATGTACTCGAGGCTGCCGCGGGGCGGGAGGGCTTGCATGATCCTGCCACCGAAGACGTCATTCAGGCCCGCACTGAGGCGAGTCATGCCCACCGAAAACCAGAGCCGCCGAGGCCGCCGACCGGTGAGGCCGTCGATGAGCGTGGCCATCTCTCGGAAGGGAACGTAGCCGCCGCTGAAAAGGTAGGCACCGCCCGGCGGGCGCCCGGCAAGGTTGACGATGCCGGTGGCCAGGTCGCGCACGTCGACCCAGTTCCCCTTGGCCTTCGAATTCATGGGGCTGACCAGGAGGTCGAACAGGGCCCCGCCCGAGGGTCCCGGGCGCCGGTCGCCGGGGCCGATGACGTTGGCCGGGTGGATCGATGAGACGGGCAGGCCGGCGGCGCTGAAGCGGCGCGCCACGAGGTACGCCTCTACCTTGCTGCGCAGATATGGGTCGAGCCACTGCCGGGCGCTGGCGTCCCAGGGCGAGGCGTTGCCGTCAGTGGTCCCAGCCAGCGGTCCGGCAAGGTGCGCCCGGAAGACGATGACGCTGCTGATGTCAAGCACGTGACCGGTGCCCGCCTCGGCGGCGGCCGCCAGCACCGCTTCGGCGATGGCCGTGTTGTTACGCAGCATGAGCGCCGCATCGCCTCGACGGTACGAGAATGTCGCGGCCGCGTGGACCATGGCGTCGACGTCGCCGAGCGCCTGCCGCACATCGGCCGAGCTGCGCACGTCGCCGGTGACGACCTCGACCGGCCACTCGCCGAAGATCGCGGCGGCCCGAGATGCGTCACGGACCAGCGCCCGGACCAGATGACCCCCGTCGAGCGCGGCGCGCACGACGGCCCGTCCGACAAAGCCGGTCGCTCCGGTCACGAGCAGTCTCACAGCCGCAGGATACGGGTCGGCGGTCCCGTCGCGCTGCTCGTGCCCGCCCCGCCGCGCGGAGCGCATCGCCTACGATGGGGTCATGCCCCCCGTCCTGTCACGTCGTGTCCCGTTGACCGAGCTGCACTGCCACCTCGGCGGCGCGGTGGCGCCGGCGATCATGTGGGGCATCGCCCACTCCCAGGGCATCCGGTTGCCCACCAAGGACTACTGGGAGTTTCGGGAGCTGATCACCGTCTCGGCCCGGCACGGGCACTCGTTCGAGGGCTACCTGGAGCTGTTCCACTGGACCGAGTTGATCCAGTCCTCACCGCTCGCCGTCGAGCGCTCCGTGTACGAGGTGTTGGGCGGCGCCTATCGCAAGAACAACGTCTCGACCTGCGAGATCCGCTTCAACCCCATGAAGCGGAATCGCGGTGGTGAGCAGGACCTCGACCATATCATCAGCGCCGCCATCCGCGGTATGGACCGGGCCATGCTCGAATACCCCATCACGCCGGGACTCATCTTCTGCCTCGACCGCGCCTTCCCCTTCGCGCTCAACGAGATCATCGTCGATAAGGCCATCGCCTACCACGGTCGGGGCGTGGTGGGCATCGACATCGCCGGCCCCGAGAGCTCGACGTTCCGCCCGCGCGACTACCGGCGATTGTTCGACCGAGCCCGCCGCAGCGGACTGGGAATCACCGTTCACGCCGGCGAGGCCGGCCCGGTCGAGGAGATCGCCGAGGTCATCGAGCAGCTGGAGCCCAGCCGCATCGGACACGGCGTCAAGGCCGCCTATGATCCGCACACGATGGCCATGATCCGCGAACGCGGCATCGTGCTGGAGGTCTGTCCCACCAGCAACCTCAATACGCGTGTCGTGTCGGGCTGGGACGAGTTCCGCTGGATCTTCGACACCTTCCGCAGTAACGGCGTGCGCTTCACCATCAACACCGACGGCCCCGAGATGCTCAAGACGTACATCCGCGACGAGCTGACCACGCTGGGCCGTCTCGGAATCCTCAGCGCCGAGGAACAGGCCCAGTCAGCCGAATGGGCTCGCCAGGCCTCTTTCGTCGAGGGCGTCAGCGACATGCCGCTGCCCAAGCGCCGGCCGCCCGGCCGGGGTCAGCTGGAGCGCGAAGAGGCCTGAGCGCGGAAAGGGCGACCCACACGATGCCCGTCAAAGTGAGTGTCGTCGTCCCGGTCTATGACCCGGGACCCTACATCGACCGTTGCATCCGCTCGATCCTGGGCCAATCACTCCCCGACGACGAGTTCGAGACGATCTTCGTCGATGACGGGTCGACGGATGCGACGCCGCGCCGTCTGGACGCCCTCGCCGCCAAGCATCCCCAGATCCGGATCATCCATCAGGCCAATTCCGGGTGGCCCGGCAAGCCGCGTAATGTCGGCATCGATGCTGCGCGAGGCGAGTACGTCTTCTTCCTCGACCACGATGACGCCCTGGGGCGCGAGGCGCTCGAGCGCATGTACGCGATGGCCGTGCGCAATGGTTCCGACATCGTCATCGGCAAGATGGCAGGTCACTATCGCGGCGTCCCCAAGCACCTGTTCCTCGCGAGTCGCGACCGCGTGACCATGGCAGACGCCCCGCTGCTCGATGCGCTGACGCCCCACAAGCTGTTCCGCCGGGCTTTCATCGAGGAGCACGGGCTCCGGTTCCCCGAGGGGCGCCGCCGTCTCGAGGACCACGTGTTCGTGGTCAAGGCGTATTTCCTCGCCGAGGTGATCTCCGTCCTCGCCGACTACATCTGCTACTACCACTACCGGCGCGAGGATCGGGCCAACGCCGGGTTGCGCCGACTCGAACCGGCGGGCTACTACGGCAACCTGCGCGAGGTCATCGGGATCGTCGAGGCGAATACCGCGCCGGGTCGATTCCGGGAAAGCTTGCTCGAGCGTTTCGCCCGCGCCGAATTGCTCGGCCGTCTGCGTGGACGCGTCTTCATCGACTATCCCGAGGACTATCGCCGGGACCTCTTCGCCGAGATTCGCGCCGTGATCGACGAGCACATCGGTCCCCGCGTCGACGAGCTGCTGGAGCCGGCTCACCGGGCCCAGATGGCCCTCCTCCACGCGGGGCGGCTCGATCTCCTGGTCACGCTGGCCCAGGCCGAGCGGCAGGTCAGCGCGTTTGCCCGCATCGTGCGGCTCGAGTGGATCCCCGACGGGACGCTCAGCCTGACCATCGAAGCGGGCCTGCGCGTCGGCCGGGAGCCGCTCGGCGTCGAGCGGCACGGCGATCGGCTCCTTCTGCGCGTGCCCGATGAGGTCGCCGCGGTCCTGCCCGATGATGCGCGCCTGGTTGGAGCGCCGCTTTCGGGCCGGGCGAGGCTCGTCATCCGGCGCCACGACGATTCAGCGGAACTGGTCGTGCCGACCTCCCTTGAACTGCGCGTCGAGAGCGGAAACGATGGCTGCGATCGCCTCACGTTCGTCTTGAAGGGCGCGTTCGACCCGCGCACGATCGCCGGCGGAGAGTCCCTGTGGCCGGGGGTCTGGGACGTGATCGCGATGGTCGATAGCCTCGGTTACGCGGCCGAGACCCGGCTGGGGATACCGATCGAGGGCGGCCACGCGGCGCGTTCAGCGGTGCTCCAGGTCGGTGCCCTCAGGATCCACAGCTATTGGTCCCGTCCGAAGCGCCACCTGACGATCGAAGTGGGCGGGCCGGGCTATTACCGTCGCGACCGGCAGGTGGTGCGCACGTTGCGACATGGCGCCGGCCGTGTCATCCGTCGAGCCCGGCGAGAGGCGATGCGGCTTCGCAGGTGATGCGGCCGGCGTAGGAGCCGGCTGGGCCATTCCTTCAGCCGTCCAGGGCACCGACTCGACGTCGCGGCCGATGCCGCCCGGGGAGGGCGTGGAAGGCAGTGCGCGCGACGCCAAGCAGCCTCGCCGGCATCCGACGATAGAGCCGCCGACTCCATCGCTCCAGCCCACGGTAGAGCTGCCAAGCCCACCCTTCGACCACCCACGTCGCGCCCCCCAGCGGGCGGATCCGCTGGTCTCCGATGGCACTCATGCGTCCCCACGCGTGAACCCGGACGGACCCGAGGTCGACCTCTGGCCCGGCCGGACCGTCGAGGCGAGCGGCGAGGGTGTAAGGACCGCGGGGCACGCCGGCCAGTTGCCGACCCGCGCTGGCGGTCAGGATCACCCATCCCTTGCGCACCGCCAGGCGACCGGGCACGAGCGCTTCGGTACCGGGGCCGCGCAGGACGAGCGAAATGGCGAGCCGTTCGGTGCGCTCCGACCCGGCCGCCGCCAGACGGACGGCCAGCTTGCGCCCATCTCGAACGAAGCGGACCGATCGCCCAGCGACCGCGGCGGCGATGGTCAGATCGCGACGACCGACCTCGAGGCTCAGCTGGCCCCGGGCATCGAACTGGGGCACGACGATCTGTTGGCCGTCCCCGAGTAGCGCCGGAGGGAACGAGACATCCACGCCGGGCGAGCGCGCGGCGCCGATGGCGACCTCCCGATCGAGGCCCAGACCGGTGAGTCGGATCGAGAGATCCCAGTCGCCACGCTCGAGCGGTCGCCCGCCGGCGACGTCGACAGGACTGAGGTTCGCACGCGCCCGGAGGATCGGCCGACTGGAGTGGTCATGACCGGCCGCGCGCTCCTCGATCAGGTCCAGCCGCGATCTCGTCGGGGCGGACCATCGGGCACCGGTCGTTCGGTGGCGCACCATCAGCTCGACGCGCAGCGATCTCAACTCGGCGGTCACGTCGACGGGCTCGGAGAGGCCCTCCGTCAGCGCTCGATCGAGGAGATACCGCGGCCCCTGGCGCAGCAGCGAAACGCGACGGTGGTCAGGGCCGATGTCGAACCAGGCGCTGAAGGTGATCGCCAGCCGGCCCCCCCGCCAGGCCACGGCCTCGACCTCGGACGCCGCATGGATCTCGGCAGCCCGCTGGGCGAGGGTCAGCAGATGATCCGGACGGTCGGCTCGTACCAACGTGGCACGCATCCGCAGCACCGCACCGAGCCCGTCGTCGACACTTGTGTCGATAAGCCCCGTGATCAGTTGCCGGACGGCCATGAACAGCTCGGCGCGGAACGCTGGCTCCTCCAGCGGAAAGGACGGCTCGCTGAGGCGCCCGAGCATCTCCGCGCGCAGGAAGCGGCGCAGAAGGCGGTTTCGCAATGTCCCGGGTCCGGTATGGGCGACGACGATGTCGAGGACTTCGCGCAGGTCGGCGTAGTAGCTCGCCGGATCGATGCGCACCGAGCCGGCGTTGCCGCCGTCGGCGCGTTCCCGGTAGAAGTAGCAGACGCGATCGGCGAGGATCGAGACGGTCGTGGCCGCGAAGTATGCGGGGACCATGAACAGCTGGTCCTCGAGGCGACGTTGCCCCTCGGGGAAGGTGATGCCGTGCTCGCGCAGAAACGTCGTTCGGAACATCTTGTGGGGCGTCAGGCTGTCGATGAGCGGCGCATCCTCGATGGTGCAGGCCTCGCGGTTGCGGCGGAAGAGCACGTGCGGGACGCCCCGGATGGCATGGCTCGCCGCGGGCACCTGTGATCGAAAGTCGCCGGCGACCTTGCCGATGACGATGTCGGCACGATTGCGGGATCCCATCTGGTAGAGCTGTTCGAGCGCTTCGGAGGCCATCGCATCGTCCTGGTCGAGGAACTGGACGTACTCCCCGCGCGCCGCGCTGATGCCGACGTTGCGCGGCCTGCCCGGCCATCCGGAGTTCGGGATGTGCACCACACGGAACCGGGTGTCCCCACGTTGGAGTTCATCGAGCCGAGCGGGCGTCTCATCGGTGGAGCCGTCGTCCACGAAGATGACCTCGTACTCAGCGGACGACAGTGATTGGCCGAGCATCGATGCGATGCAATGATCGAGATACGGGCCCGGGTTGTAGACGGGCACGACGACGCTGACCTTGACGTGTTCGCGGCCCGCCGGCCCGCTCATCCCGTCGTTCTCGAGTCCCCGTTTCGGAACCGCGCGCTGACGGCACGGGCCGACCGAACCAATGCCCGCCGGATGGTCAACGGCACGGCACGTCGGAATACCTGCCTGGGCGAGCGGGCCGCTCGGGCGCTGTAGCGCTGCCCGGACCGAGGATGTGCCGGCAACGAGTTGGATGGCTCGAGGTTGCTCCCCTTCAGGATGAATGCGAGGTTGTGGTAGAAGATCAGCGACTGGACCCAACGGTCCGTGTAGGAGGGCTCGTACGCCGGGATGTCGAATTCCTGGTAGTTGAGACCGTCGGCAAGCCGTTGCAGCAGGGTCATCGAGGTGCCCTGCCTGCGCGCACCACTCGAGCCGCCGTACTTCTCCCAGTACGACGTCTGGAGATCCTCGATGGCGTAGACCCCGCCCTCTCGGACGAACGGAAAGAGCACCTCGAAACTGGCGATGACGTGCTCACTGCGGTGGCTGCCATCGTCGATGACCACGTCGAATGGCCCATGTAGCGAGCCTAACCGCGCGAGGGATGCGCGGTCGCCCTGATCCCCCTGGAGGATCGTGATGCGATCCTCGGCGAAGTGCGCCTTGTCCTCGATGTCGAGGCCGACGATCTGAGCCCGCGGGAAGAACTGTTTCCACATCCGCAGCGACGCGCCGCCTCGGCCCGGATCCGCGTAGCCGCCGATGCCGATCTCGAGGAGGGTGATGGGCCGGTCGCGAAGGTGGCCGAGATGGCGTTCGTAGGCATCGGTGTAGGAGTGCCCTCCCTCCTTGTCCGTGCCCTGCGCGAGCGCGATCTCCCGGAGGGATGCGCTGTCCATCTCGTCAGTCTAGCGCCAAGCGCCTGGACTCCACGAGGGTCGAGGTGCCTGCTTCGAGTCCGAGGCGAAGCCTTCGCCGAGGAAATGCTCGACGAAGCGAAGGCTCGCCCCACCGTCGCATGCTCCCAGGTGGCGCTCGATGAAGGCGTCGTACGAAGAGAAGTCGAAGTCGTTGGCGAGGATCGCTGCGACGACGCCGTCGGTGTCCCCGACCTGGGTCCCGATCATCTCCGTCCGGTAGTCCAGGTACAGCCCGGGGTCCAGCTCGTACTCGCGAAGGTCGCCCATCAGCACGATCAGCGGCCGCCGCAGAAGGGCGTACTCGAAGATCGACGACGAGTAATCGGTGATGAGCACGTCGGTCAGGGCCAGCAATTCGTTGATCTCCACGGCCGGGTCGATGACCACGTCATACCCCTTGGTGGGCATCTCGGATGGATCCAGGTTGGGGTGTCCTTTGAGCACGAGGATCCACTCGGGTGGGAGCGCCGCCCTCAAGCGCTCGGCGTCAAGGGCAGCCGAGCCGCGCTTGTGCGGCCCCCGCCCCCGAAACGTCGGCGCATACAGGGCCACCTGACGGCCCGCCAGGTCCGGGTAGGCCGCGAGCTGCCGGGCCCGCGCCTCGGACATCGCCGCAGCATCGAAGAAGAAGTCCGTCCGCGGTGCCCCCAGTGGCAGCACGCGCTCGAGCGGCGTCCGCAACGCGGCCGCCCAGGCGACCCGAGAGGCCTCCCCGGCGGTGACCACATGATCGTAGTGGCGATGGAGGAAGGTCCGCTCGGGCTCGGAGAGCGGTGTCGCCCCGTCGGCCCCGAACCGCTTCAGCGCGCCTGCCGCGTGCCACACTTGGACGACGGTCGTGCGCGGCCCGTGGGGCGCGACATGGATGGGCAGGTACGCGTTGTCGACGACGAACAGCCCGGCCGTCCGGAGGTGGTACAGGCCGCGGGCCAGGCGCGCGATGTAGGCGAGCTTGCCGAGGAGGCCGTAGCTGTACGGCTCGAGCAGCAGGACGTAGTCGAGATCCGGGCGGCTCGCCAGCATGGCGCGGTGGAGGTGGAGCAGGTTGCCCTCCAGCACCGAGGTCCGCGCGGTGGCCAGGACGACACGCTCGGGTCGCGCCGGCAGCACCGAGAAGACCTGCCCCAGCAGGCGCAGGAAGGCGGCGGCCAGCACGTACTCGAGGCGATTCATGATGACCCGATGACCACGGTCGACGCGACCATCGCAGCGCCCCGCAGGAGGCGTCGCCCGGGATCGGCGTTCAGCGCCGTGCGCCCTCGACGGGCTCGGTGGCCTCGGCGTCGATGGTGGAGTGGGAGCCGAGTGCGTCGTGACGGCGGACGTCGAGGACCTGCCCGGTGAGGTCCGACTGAAGCAGCTGCAGCGTCGCCGTGGCAACCTCCTTCATGGACAGCAGCCCGTCCGTCGATTCTCTCGGGAAGGCACGTCGGCGCATGGGCGTATCTGTTCGCTCGGGGCTGACCGCGTTGACCCGCACGCCCTCGTCGGACCACTCCTCGGCGAGGCCCTGGGCCATGTTCACGACGGCCGACTTGCTGGCGGAGTAGGCCACATAGTTGGGCCGACCGCGGGTGAAGGAGCTCGAAGCGAACAGGGTCAGCGAGCCATGCGTCGAGCGGAGATGGGGGAAGGCCGCACGGGCGACATTGAGCGTGCCCGTCAAGTTGACGTCGATGACCTCGGCCAGCTCGGCTGGGCTGGTGTCCGCGACAGCCCCGATGCGCAGCACGCCTACCGTGCAGACCACGTGGTCGAGCCCGCCCAGCCGAGCCGCGGCGGCTCGCACGCGAGCCTCGACGAGGCTGTAATCACGAACGTCAAGGCCTCGTGATGCGCCGTCCGCCTCGGTCCGCGCCCCCGCCCGCTGGAGTTCCTCGGCGATCGCCTTGCCGATGCCGTTCGTGCCACCCACCACGAGGATCCGTGCGTCCGCCAGCGAATGCGAGAGCGGCGCAGCATGGGCCGGCGACAACGTGCGCATCTGGATCATCCGATCGGCCAGCACCAGGTCGACGGCGGTGGTGATCTTGAGGTTGATCTCGTCGCCGGCGACGGCCACGACCCGCGCCCGCGGGACATACCGCAGCACGAGGCTGCAATCGTCGGTCGCGCCGAGGTCGCCTGCCCGGGCAGCGGCTTCGTACGCCTGCGCGAGGATCCGCTTGCGAAACACCTGGGGCGTCTGCCCGCGCCGATAACGACTGCGGTCGGGGATCTCGATGACGTCTTCGCCTTCGACGATGACGAGGGTATCGGCACTGGGGATGACGGTGTCCGTCGCGTCCGCCCGGCCCGAGAGGACCGGCTCGATGGAGCGCACGATGACCTCCCGCGGGACGAGCGGCCGAACCGCGTCGTGCACCAGCACGATGTCGTCATCGTCGGCGTCGAGGCTGCGCAGGCCATTCCGAGTGCTCTCGTTGCGAGTGGCCCCGCCCGCCACGACGGTCGTCGGAACGGCCAGCCCGGCGCCGGCCATGAGCTGCGCCGTCTCGCGCATCCACTTCGGATGGGCGACGATGATCAGTCGGTCGATGCCGGCCGCCGCGACCGCCCGGACGCTGCGCAGCAGGATCGCCTCGCCCGCCAGCCGCAGGAACTGCTTGGGCATGTCGGTGCCAAATCGACTGCCGTCACCGCCGGCCAGGACGATCGCGTGGATTCGCATCTGGGACACAGATTACGCCACGGGGCTCGGCTCGGGGCCCGGTGTCAAGGTCGTCGGCAGCGAGGTACAAGGCAGGTTTCGTATCATCGCCTGCCCAAGGAGGCTCCTGACCGCGTGCATACCGCGACCTGCGATGTCGAGCGCCCGGACGGCAGTCCGACCGACCCGGTCCTCGAGCTGACCCAGTCCCGGTGAGCTGGCTCGGGGTGACCATCCGGAAAGCGCTCGTCCTGCCCAGCTTCCGCCTCGCCAGCCTGTCGCCACTGCGGGCGCGGGTGGTGCTCGCGACGTCGCACGCGGACGCGATCGGGGGCAATCTCGCCAGCATCCGCGACGAGCTGGCGCGACGATCGCCGCCGATCCGGCTGGTCATCCTGGCCCATCGGTCATCGGCCACGCCCCGCGGACGCATCGGGGCACTCTGGCATGCGGTCCAAGCCGGGTACCACCTTGCGACCGCCCGGCTCTTCGTGGTCGACGACTACTACTTCCCGATGTACGTGATCCCGCCGCGCCCCGGGACGACCCGCGTGCAGGTCTGGCATGCCAGCGGAGCGTTCAAGAAGTTCGGCTACAGCGTCCTGGACAAGTCCTTCGGGGCCGACGAGGCGATGATCCGCCGCGTGCCCATCCATGCCAACTACGACGTCTGCCTGGTCTCGTCGATGTCGATCGCGCCGCATTACGCAGAGGCGTTCCGCCAGCCGCTCGACACGTTCGTCTCGCGCCTGGGCATACCCCGCACCGACGTCTTCTTCGATCAGCCTGAGATCGCCCGTCGTTCGGAGGCCGTCCGCCAGCGGTACGGCCTGCCGCTGGGACGGCGCGTCATCCTCTATGCGCCGACCTTTCGCGGCGACCGCGTCACCGAAGCGCGTTTCGCCGATGACCTCGATCTCGAGCTGTTGCACACGATGTTGGGCGACGACCACGTCGTGTTGCTGCGCCTGCACCCCTTCGTGCGCGAGCGCGTGACCATTCCCCGCCACCTGGCGGGCTTCGCGATCGACGTCTCCGGGCACGCGGACATCCACGACCTGATGCTGGTCAGCGACCTGCTCGTGACCGACTACTCCAGCGCGATCTACGAGTTCGCGCTGTTGGCCAGGCCGATCCTCTTCTTCGCGCCCGACCGCGCCGCGTACGAGGGCGAGCGGGGTTTCTACTTCGACTACGAGGGCGGCGTCCCGGGGCCCATCGTTGACACCACGCGAGAGCTCGGCGAGTACATCCGAGCGGGCAGCTTCGATCCGGCGCGAGTGGCGGCCTTCGGAAGAGCCTCCTTCGACGTCGCCGACGGGCGCGCATCGGCGCGCTTCGTTGATGAGATCGTGCTGCCGGCGCTGGCCGGTCGACGGTCCCTCGCGCCGACGCCGAGCGACCCGCCCGCCTCCGGCTAGGCACCGCACTGCCCAGGCGGCGTCGGCGCGGACGCCGGCGCCGCGTCGTGCTAGGCTCCGGCCCCCGTGGACTTCGACCTCTCCCCCGAGCACGCGCTGCTGCGCCAGACGATCCGCGACTTCGCCGCGAACGAGGTCGAGCCTGTCGTCGATGCGCATGAGAAGCAGCGGCGCTTTCCCGCCGACATCGTGGCCATGCTCGGCCCCATGGGGCTGCTGGGCGTGCCCTTCCCCGAGGACGAGGGTGGCGCCGGGCTGGACACGCTCGCCTACGCCGTCGCCGTCGAGGAGCTGTCACGCGTGTGGGGGTCGCTGGGCATCATCGTGGCCGCCCACACCAGCCTCGGCTGTGGCCCCCTTCACCTGGCTGGTACGGACGAGCAGAAGGAGCGCTTCCTGGTGCCCATGGCCCAGGGTCGCGTGCTCGGCGCCTACGGCCTGACCGAGCCCGAGGCCGGCTCCGATTCTGGCGGCACGCGCACCACCGCCCGCCACGAGGAAGGTGTGGACGGCGGCAGCTGGGTGATCGACGGCCACAAACGCTTCATCACCAACGCCGGCCAGGCGGGCACCTATGTGGTCACCGCGCGCACCGGGACACGCGACGGCGGGGCGCCTGAGATCAGCGCTTTCATCGTCGAGGCCGGCGCGCCAGGCTTCACCGTCGGCCGCCTGGAAGAGAAGATGGGCCTCCATGCCAGCGCCACCGGCGAGCTGCTCTTCGAGGCCTGCCGCGTGCCCGCCGACCAGATGCTCGGCGCCCGCGGCGACGGCTGGAAGATCTTTCTGCAGATCCTCGATGGTGGCCGCATCTCGATCGGGGCCATGGCGGTCGGGCTTGCCCAGGCCGCCCTCGACGCCTCGATCGCCTACGCCCGTGAGCGCCGCCAATTCGGCCGGGCCATCGGCTCGTTCCAGGGCGTCGCCTTCATGATCGCCGACATGGCCACCGAGATCGATGCCGCCCGGGCCTTGGTCTGGCGCGCGGCCTGGCTCAAGGATCGCGGGCGCGACTATGGGCTGGCCGCCGCCGAGGCCAAGCTCTTCGCCTCGGAGGTGGCCCAGCGGGCCACCAACAACGGCGTCCAGATCCACGGCGGCTATGGCTACATCGAGGAGTACAAGGTCGAGCGCTTCCTGCGTGACGCCAAACTGACCGAGATCGGGGAGGGCACCAGCCAGATCCAGCGGCTGGTCATCGGCCGGCGAGTGCTCGGCCTGAAGGTCGTCTGATGGCGGCCGATGGACGCGGCGGGGACCCACGCGAGACCGAGACCATCCGCGCCATCGTCGCTCGCCTTGAAGCCCTGCCGCCTGCTCGGGCCGCCATCGTGGGCGGTTTCGCCTATGTCCTCGGGCGCATCGCCTACGCGGACCTGGACATCTCCGCCGCCGAGACCGCCGAGATGGAACGGATCCTGCGGGAGTGGAGCGGCCTCGACGAGGCCCTGACCGTGTTGGTCGTCGAGATCGCCCGACACCAGGCGGTGCTCGAGGGGGCGACCGAGGACTACCTGGTCACGCGCCGCTTCCGCGAGGTCTCAACGGCCGACGAGCGCGAGCAGCTCCTGCACTGCATGTTCGCCGTGGCCACCGCTGCCGGCGACACCATCAGCGCCGAGGAGAACGCCACCATCCGCCAGGTTGCCGACGAGCTGGGCTTCACGCTTGCCGGGCTGAACGTGGTGCGCCGCCAGTACGCGGACCGCCTCTCCGCGCTGCAGCGAGAGCGCTGACCCGCCCAGGGACCCTCGGCCCTTCAGCCCAGCGCCTATGGAGCGCTGCTCGACATGGGCTGGGGGGTCAGGTTCTCATCGCGCCCCGTCGGGATGCCGCCGTTGCCCGCGGCCACCACGAGGCCGGCGGCCAGCGCCGCCTTGAGTGCGGGGGACCAACCATCGCCGAAGGCCCGATAGGGGCTCACGTCGATGCGCTCGACCGCCCCGCCGAGCCGCGCCGATCGAGCTTCGAACTGTCCCACGCAAGCATCGACCGCCGGCCCCCCATCCGCCCAGCGGACGCGGTTGCGAAAGTGGAAGAGGTAAACGTCACGCCGCTCGCCGCCGGTCCCCAGGGACACCACGATGTGTCCCGCATTGTCGTTGAGCGTCTGGTCGGCGCAGCCCGAATCACCGCCGGTGCGCTGATGGACGGCGATGCCTCCGAGCGCCCACTGCTCGAAGATGCCGATGAAGTCGGCAGGCGTCGGCTGCGGCATCGTCGGTCCGGCGTTTCCGCACGCTGCCAGCAGGAGCGCCGCCGCGACCACGACCGCGTGGCTGCGTTTGCGTAGCGACCCGGGCACCCTTGAAGGATAGAGCTCAGCGGCGGGCACGCCGCTTGGCCTCGCGCAGACGGTCCATCGTGTCCGGGCCGGCCGTGGTCGCGGGTGCCTCGGCGGATGAGGGCGATTCGGTCGTCTGATCGGGCACCTTCGGCGGCGCTGTGGCGAGCCCGGCGAGCGGGGCGCCGGGCCCAGGCTCGGGCGGCCTCAGCAGCGCAGCCCGCGTTCGAGCGCCACCCGCCCGCTCCTTCGTGGCCAGCATCTCGCCCACGGAGCGCGGCCGTGCGGCTGGGCCGCGGAGGCGGTGCACGGTCCACGCGCGGGCGGCGGACAGGTCGCGCCGCGTCAGCGAGACGCGGCGGACGGCCACATCGAGCGGGAAGAGCAGCAGCGCCAGTAGCAGCAACACGGGCCACAAGTCGGTGGCCGAATCGGTCGAGCGCAGGTCGTGGATCCATGCGTCGGCCGGTTCGACGATGGCCTTGCCGCCGGTCGCGTCCCGCAGGGTGGCCAGCAGCCGCTCGTTGGCGCCGAGGAGCCGGTACTCCGCGGGCGTGGGGGCCACCAGGCCGACCGTGCGACCCAGGTCGGCCGTACCGGCGCGCTTCTGCAGTACGCGCAACGCGTACGCGCCCGGCTCCAACCGGCCCAGCGGCGTCTCGTAGACGCCGGGGCCGACCTGGTCGAGCTGGACCACGCGCTGGCCCAGTTTCGGGTCGATGACGGTCACCGCGGTGTCGTAGAAGTCGCGCGGCGATCCATCGCTCTGGACCGACGTGACGCGCAGTCGCGCCTGATCGCCGTCGGTCACGAATTCGGCCTCGATGCCACCCGTCTCCTCGCCCGGAAACGTCCAGGCCACGAGTTGGCTGAAGAAGCGATCGAAGCCGTTCCACTGCAGCCAGGCCTCTGCCCAGCGACCGGTGGCGTCGCTGGTCCAGGCCACCGAGCGCCCCAGGCCGTATTGCCATTGCGCCAGGAGCGGGTCGTCGCGGCTGGTCACGAGCACCGTCTCGGCGGCCGCTTTGGAGGTCGTCCCGTTGTAGCCAAGGAGCTGCGGCAGCCCCGCTTCGAGGCCCTTCAGGATAGGCGACGACCCGGTCTGGATGGGGAAGAAGGCCTCCTCCACGATCTGCTGCCCGGAGACCTGCTGGGTCTCCTTGAGGAAGATGTCGGGAATCGAAGCGGGGTTGGGCGCCGGGTAGTAGCGGCCGCCGCCCTGCTCGGCGAGAGTGCGCAGCACATCGGCGGCGCCGCCGCCCGCTCCGACGGTGGAGAGCGTGATGCCGGCCGCCTTCATGCGCGCCAGCAGGTCGGTGTACTGGCCGGCCCGTGACCAGCCGTCGGAGAGCAGCACGATGTGCCTGCGCGTGGCGGTGGACTTCTCCAGCGACGCGACCGCCTCTGACAGGCCCGCGAAGATGTTCGTTTGGCCATCGGGCTTGATGCCCGCGATCTGCGCCTCGACATCGCCGATGCCACCGAGCGGCGCGGTGCGGATGGCCCAGTGCGCGTTCTCGTCGAAGGCGACCACGCCGAACTCGTCCCGGGCGGTGAGCGCGGAGACCGCGCGCAGGATGGCCTCCTTGCCGATGTCGACCTTGGGCACGCCCTGGATGGCCACGCCCAGATCCCGGTTGGCAACGCTGCAGTGGCAGGCGGCCATCGAGCCCGACTTGTCGATGACCACGACCAGGGCCACGTCCGGTTCTTTCTGTCGGTCGCGCACGTCCATGTCGACCGGCAGCGTCTCCTCGAGGGGCGTCTTCTTGTAGCCGCCGGCCCCGTACGACTGCGGCCCCCCGATCATCACCAGTCCGCGCCCCAGATCCCGCGTGAAGGACTGCATGGCCAGCATCTGGCGCTCCGTCAGGCGTGTCCGGGGCGCGTCGACAAGGACCACGGAGTCGTAGGTGGCGAGGCCCGGGAGGGAGTCCGGCACTGCCTCCGGGGCGAGCACGCTGACGTCCTGCCGCTCGCGTTGGAGGGCCGTCACCAGGTTGCCGGCCACGACCTGGTCGCCGGCGACGATAAGGATGCGCGGGGGGCCTTTGACGATGGTGTCCGAGTCGGCGCGGTCGTTCTGGGCGAACGTGTCGAGTCCCGCCTCGACCACCGCACGGAAGATATGGAAGCCGGCCTGGGTCGCCTTGGTCACGAAGACGACCGTGTTCGAGCCGGGCTCCAGCGTCACCACCTGGGAGCCGAGTTGCTGGCCGTCGCCGAAGAGGCGCACAGTGGCCGGCTGCTTGACCGTCGAGGAGACCGTGACCGTGGCCTCGATCTCCTCACCGACGCGAGCCGTAGTCGGCGTGCGCAACCGCTCCACGATGACCTCCTGGGTCACCAGTTCACCGACCACGTGCGTCTCGACCTGGACGCCGCGGGCCGCCGTCAGCGCTGCCTCGGACGGGCCGCGACCGGTCGTGTCGTTGCCGTCGCTGACCAGCACGATGCGCTTCTGCGTCTCGTCGGGAAAGAGCGCCGCGGCGAGGCGCAGCGCAGCCCCCAGGTCGGTGGCGCTGCGCACCGGCACGGAGGCCACGGTGGCCATCTCCTTGAGCCCGGTAGGCAGGCGTTCGACGAGCGCGTCGGCGCCGAACGCGACGATGCCCGCCCGATCCCCATCGGGCGTCGTCGCGATGGCCTGGCGCACGAATTCCACCCCGGCCGCGCGCCCCGGCGCTCCCACCGAGTCGGAGAGGTCGACCACGAATACGGTGGTCAGTCGGTCGACCGGCAGCACGAGCTGCAGGCCGGCGAGCGCGAAGACGAGCAGCGAGAGGATCAGCGCCCGCAGCGCGATCGCGGCCCGCCGCCGGCCGCGGCCGAGGTGATGCCGCGCGGCACGGCTGAGCAGCAGGGTCAGGCCCACCGCCGGCACGAGCAGCCAGAGCAGCCCGGGCACGGTGAAGGCGAAGGGCAGGCTCATCGCGGACGGCCGCCTCGCAGCGGCTGCAGGGTGAGCAAGGCCACGAGACGGTCCCGGATGCGGCGCGCGCCGTCGCGCTCGTAGACCGTCCACTCGACGAGGAGCAGCAACAGCACGATCAGGGCCACCGGCACCCACCATTCGTCACGCGCCACCCCGGCCTCACTGCCGGTCGCGGGCGGGCCGCCCAGCGCCGTCAGCCGCGCGCCGTCGCCCGGCGCGATGTTCGACTCGATCGGGTCGAACAGGTCCACGGCGAAGCGGATGAACGCGGCCGCCTCCGGGCCGGCCGATCCGCTCGGGCCTGGGCTGGGCGTCTGGGTCGGCTTGGGGGTTGGGTTGGGACTGGCACCGCTGGCAGTCGGCTTCGGCGCCGCCGGGATCGACTCCGCCCGATAGACGCCCAGGCTGCCGGTGCCCACGAAGGTCACACTCGATGCCCCGGTCGCCCCGGGCACCAGCTCGGTGACGAGGCCGTCCGGCGCTGTGACGCGCATGCCCCCCGACCCCGGTGACAGCAGCAGCTCGATGGGCGCCCCCGGCCGAACCGGCTGCAGGGTGCTCGCGTCGCGTCCCAGCAGCTCGCCGGAGAGGTTGGCGATGAGGATGGGCCAGGCCACCTGGAGGGGCAGGTCGCTCTGGTGCAGGTCGAAGGCCATCACGGCCGTGACCAGTCCGTCGCGCACGCCGGCATAGAGCAGGGGTGCCCCGCGAGGGCCGGGGATCACCGCGCGCGCCCACTGGGGCAGGTCGATCCGCTGGGCCTTGGCTATGTGGATGCGCGTCAGGTCGACGTCGTGAAGCAACGGCTCATCGGCGGAGATGGTGCCGATGGCCGGACCGTCCAGCGTGCCGACGACCGTGCCCAGCGGGCTGGTGCTGGGCGGGGCCAGGGCAAGGATGGGCTTGTCGGGCAGGGTCGGGGGCAGGAAGCCGTCCAGCACGATGAGGTCGAACTTGTCGAGGCCGCTCGTCGCGGCGTAATCCTTGCCGCTCGTGCCGTACAGCTCGACGTTGGGCAGCAGCGAGAGGGCGTTCTGGAGGTAGACATTGCCGGGGCCGACGAGCAGGATGCGCTGCACTCGATCGCTGGGCACGATCGCCCAGGCCGCGTCGTCGGCGGTCAACTGATCCGCAGGGCTGGCCGATCCGTCCACCGCGGCAAGGCGCGCCTCGACCACGGCGGCGCCGGCCGGCAGCTCGTCGATGACCACGTCGGTGCGCGTCAGCGGATCGAGGAACAGGTCGCGCGCCGTGAAGGCCGCACCGTCCGCGAGCACCTGCAGCCGCCTCGTGACCGCTTGCGTGTCGAGGTTCGCGACGCTCACGAAGAGGCTGCGCTTGACACCGCCCGCCCCGGTCTGCACGGCGAGCGCCACGATGGCCTGATTACGGCGCTCGCGGCCGACGGTGATGACCTTGACGGGTGCCGCCAGATGGACATCCGGCACCTGGCTCGAGGCGTCGTCGGTGACGACCAGCACTTCCGCGCCCCGCGCCCGCGCCGCCAGCGCGCCGGCCAGCTTCAGCGCATCACCCAGATCCGCGGAGGCGTTGCTGAGCGGGATGCCGGCGATGAGATCCGCGGCGCGGCCGCGGTCGGTCACCTCGTTGGCTACCACGCGGGCCGTTTCGGCGGCGGCCACGATGCTCACCTTGCCGTCTGCGGGCAGGCCTGCGAGTACCTCCTTCGCAGCGCGCTTTGCGGCGGTCAGCCGGTCCGGGAAGACGTCCGTCGCGCCCATGCTCGCGGATGCGTCGATGACCAGGATGAGGTCCCTGGCCAGCCCCGCCGGGTGTTCCAGGAATGGACGCGCCGCCGCGAGAACGAGCACGGCCACCAGCAGCAGTTGCAGGAACAGCAACAGCGAACGGCGCAGTCGCTGCCAGGGTGCGTTCGCTTCCAGGTCGCGCACGAGCTGCTGCCACAGATAGGTGCTGCTGACCGTGCGCTCGGTGCGCCGCAGCCGCAGCAGATAGAAGGCGACGATGAGCGGGAGGAAGACGAGGCCGGCGAGGGCCAGTGGCGCCAGCAACGGCATCGGCGGTTCTCAGGCCACGACGCGGCGTCGGCGCAGCTCGGCGAAGACCAGATCGGCCAGCGGGAGGGTAGAGGGCACCGCGACATAGGCCGCGCGACGTTTCGTTGCCGCCGCCTCCAAGGCCACCTGCCAGGCCGTCAAGCGGGCGCGATAGGCGTCGATGGTGGAGCTGTCGGCGGTGATGTCCACGCCGGCGCCCGTCTCCGAGTCGACCAGTTTGAGGTCGCCCTCGAGGGGTGGGTCCAGCTCGTCGGGGCTGAGCGTGTGGAGGATGGCCAGCTCGCAGCGCGTGCCCGCGAGCTCGGAGATGGCGCGCTCGGCGTTGTCGTCGAAGAGATCGCTGATGAGGATGAGCGGGCCCCGCTGGGTCAACTGCGAGGCATAGTGGCGGGCGCATGCGGCGAGGTCGGTGGGGCCGTGAGCCGCCTGCACCGGCGAGAGGTCGGCCAGCACCTGGAAGATGCGCCCCGTGCCGCGCACGGCAGGATACCGACGCGCCACGCGGCCTTGCAGCACGGCCAAGCTGACGCGGTCGTAGGAGGCCAGTCCGACGTATGCGAGCGCCGCGGCCGCCCGCTTACCGAAGAGCAGCTTGTCGGGGGAGCCGGTGCCCATCGACCCGGACGCATCGAGGAGCACGTGCACGGTCACGTCCTCCTCCTCGACGAAGAGCTTGATGAAGAGCTTCTCGAGGCGGGCGTAGATGTTCCAGTCGAGCGTGCGCAGATCGTCGCCCATGGTGTAGTTGCGGTAATCGGCGAATTCGACGGAGACGCCTCGCTTGGCGCTTCGGCGCACGCCCTTCATGCCACCCCGGACGGCCTTCCGGGTGACCAACATGAGCCGCTCCAGCTGGCGCAGGAAGGCCTCATCGAACACCGTCGGGTCGATCGCCGACGGCAGCAGGTCATGGCGCGAGGCCGGCTCCGCCGCGGCAGGCGCGGGCCGCGGAGCGCTCACGGCGCGTTCCGCCGTGCCTAATCGACGCTGGGCGGCGCGACCGCGTCGAGGACCGAGCGGATGATCGCGTCGGGCGTGATGCCCTCGGCCTCGGCCTCGAAGTTGCGGATGACGCGATGGCGCAGCGCCGGCAGCGCCACTTCGCGGATGTCGTCGATGGCCACGTTGTAACGGCCGTCGATGAGGGCGCGGATCTTGCCCGCCAGGACCAGCGCTTGCGCGCCGCGCGGTGAGCCGCCGTAACGCACGTACTCCTTGACCAGCCCGGGTGCGCGGTCGCTGTCCGGGTGGGTGGCAGCCAGGACGCTCACGGCGTAGGCGGTGACGTGCGGCGCGATGGGCACGCTGCGCGCCAGCCGCTGCATGGCCACCAACTCGGCGCCTGATGCCACGTGCTCGATGGCGACAGCCTCCGTGCCTGTGGTGCGGTCCATGATGGCCACCAGGTCGGCCTCGGGTGGAAAGGGCACCCAGAGCTTGAACAGGAATCGGTCGAGCTGTGCCTCGGGCAGCGGGTAGGTGCCTTCCATCTCGAGCGGGTTCTGGGTGGCCAGCACAAAGAACGGCGGCTCCAGCTTGTAACGCTGTCGCGCCACCGAGACCTGCTGCTCCTGCATCGCCTCGAGCAGCGCCGACTGGGTCTTCGGGGTGGCCCGGTTGATCTCGTCCGCCAACACCAGGTTGGCGAAGATGGGACCAGGCTGGAAGCGGAACTGGCGGCCGCCTTCCTCTTCGACCAGGATGTTCGTGCCCACGATGTCGGCGGGCATGAGGTCCGGCGTGAACTGGATCCGACCGAAGGCGCAGTCGAGCACCTCGGCCATGGTGCGCACGAGCAGCGTCTTGCCGAGGCCGGGCACACCCTCCAGCAGCGCATGGCCGTTGGCCAGCATGCAGATGAGCGTCTGGCGGACGAGGGCCCCCTGGCCGACGATCACGCGGCCCACCTCGCGCTCGATGAGCTGGGCCTTGCCCGCGAACTCCTCAGGGCTGATGGCCGGCGTGGCCGTGTGGGTCGCCTGCTCGGTCATATCGGATCCTCCGCGGCGCCGCGTATCAGGGGTTGAGCGTGGAGAAATAGTCGCGCACGTAGTCCTTGACGCCGAGGGGAACGGAGCTGCGCTCGAGGCTGGTGATGGCGAAGTCGTAGAAGTCCTGGTAGACCTGGGTATAGGGGACGCTGGCCTGGTTGTTGGTGCCCTGCCCGGTGCCCGAGCCCTGCTGGGTCTGGCCCTCGCCGCCGCTGCCGGCGACATAGGAAGGATCGCCCGGCTTGCCCAGCCGGCCGAAATCGGCGTAGACGGTGTCGAGGTTACCGGACGAGAACTGCTTGTTGCCGGTGGTCGGGCCGCGGAAGCCGCCGGAGCTCATGCCGCTGCCGAGGAAGCGGGCGTTCGAGCCGCCGCCGCCGAGGCTGCCCTGACCCTGCCCCTGACCTTGGCCCTGACCTTGGCCCTGACCCTGCCCCTGACCTTGGCCCTGACCTTGGCCCTGACCCTGTCCCTGACCCTGACCTTGGCCCTGCCCCTGACCTTGGCCCTGACCCTGTCCCTGACCCTGACCCTGACCTTGGCCCTGCCCCTGCCCCTGCCCCTGCCCCTGACCTTGGCCCTGACTCGGCTGTCCCCGTTGGCCAGCGCTGGCCAGATCGCGCCGAGCGTCCTGTAGCTGGTTTGCGGTCCGTGCCAAGTCGCGGCCGAGGGCCACGTCCGCGGCCCCGTGTTGGAGCGCCCCGCCCAATCGTCCCAGGGCAGCCTTCGCGCCGGCCGTGTCGCCGCGACCGAGTGCCTGGGCCGCGTCATGAAGTGCGCCCTGGGCATCGGCCCCGGCCTGGTGTGCCGCCGACTCGAGCGCCGCGAGGTCGGCGGCCAGCTTGTCACGTTGCGCCTGGGTCATCGTTTCGAGCTTGTCCGCCAGCTCGCCGAGGTCCGTGGCTGCCTTCTGGGTGTCTCCTCCGGGGTTGCTGTCGCTGCCACTCGAAAGCCGGCTCACGGATCGCGACAGCGATGCCATCGCGGCGGCGCGTTGCTCGGTGGCCGGATCGATGCGCGCCCGAAGCGCATCCTCGAGGGAACCCAGCCTGGCCAGCTGAGCGTCGAGGTCCTCCGGCCGATCACGCATCTCCTTGGCCAGCTTCTTCAGCTCGGCAGCCACGTCGACACGCGGATCGGGCGCAACGCGCCCTTCGGCCAGCTGGTTCGCGGCCGCATCGAGCTTCTCGGCCTGCCGCTCGGCGGCGGCGCGCTGCTGCTCCCTGTGCGCAAGCACGTCCGCCTGCGGGTTCGGCAGCAGCAGCGCGGGCACCAGCAGCAGGTAGAGGATGATCGCGGCCATCGCCGGGCGGCGCGGCACGTGCGGGCGGAAGGCACGGTGGTCCGCCGCGAGGAGTGTCTCCAGGGCATCGCGCCGTTGCAGACGCACGAGGTGCACGTAGGCCGCGGCCGCTTCGCCGGTCGCATCATCCCTCGCGGGCGCGGGCGCGGGCGCGGGCGCGGGCGCGGGCGCGGGCGGGGTCGCGGTCGTGGTCGCGGTCGTGGGCTCGATCGTACCGTCACCGGCCAGCTCCGGCGAGCGGAGGGAGATCTCGAGCGCCGACGACACGCGGTCGCGCAGGCCCTGTTCCGTGTCGAGCGCAAGGGCAGTCACGCCGAGCGTGGGGCGGACGCGGGCTCCATCGAAGAGCAGCGCCACGGCACCGAGCATCGGCAGCGCCGCCGCGGCCGCCCGCGACCACTCAAGGGGGGCGATGCGGCTGGCCAGCGCCAGGGCCAGCTCGAGGCCGGCCACGGCGGCCAGCATGAAGGTGCCGTGGCGGACGATGCGACGCAGCCACAGTCGGCGCTGGAACGAGCCCAGGCCGGCGCGGATCAGGAGGAGCGTCGGGTCGACGGTCATGCCGTGGTCTCCGTGGCCCGCCGCCGGCGTGGCCGATGCAGCCATCGCGGCAGGCCCGCACGCTGTCGGGTGGGCGTGACGAGCTGCGCGGCGAGGAGCGTGAGCAGCAGGGCCGTGCCCAGGAAGGCCAGGGCGCTCTGTGGCCAGAAGATGTCCCGTTGGATGCCGGTGATGGTCGGCGGCGGGAGCGAGCCGGGCGCGACGTCGGCGACGGGAGCCGCCGTGACGAGTGGCTTCGCGCAGTCGCCACCGTTCGGGCAGTCGACCGCGACGCCGAAGCCGCGCCCGACCGTCGGCGCGGCTCCCGGCTGAGCAACCGTACACAGGGCGCCGGGCGGGCACTCGCCGCCGCCGCCGAAGGTGGCCCCGAAGTAGGGCTTGCCGGTGACGGCGCTGATGATCGCGCAGGCCGTGTCGTAGCCGCTGTTCGAGGTGGCGCAGATGATGTCAAGGTCGGCCACGAAGGGATTGAGCCAGAGCAGCTGCTGAGGCGGTCGGGCGCCGGCCGTGGTCACGGACGTGGTGTTGCCGGCGGCGTCGGTGACCTGGGTGCTGGTCTGCGCGGCGCCCGAGGTCGCGTACAGGAACAGGAAGAGCACCGCCGTGCCCATCGTCAGCGCCAGCACGGTCACGTAGGTGAGCACGGTCGCCGCCTGCGTGCGCCGTACCAGCGCCGAGATGAACAGGCCGATGGCGCCGAAGCCGATGGCCACCACGGCGAGCAGCAGATACGCGCGCAGCAGGTCCTCCGGTCCGATGCCGCCGAAGAGGAAGACGATGGCGGCCAGCGGCAGCGAGGCGAAGATGAGCAGGAAGACGTAGGCGAGGGCCGAGACGAGCTTGCCCACCACCAGTGCCACCGAGCTGAGCGGGGTGGCGATGAGCAGGTCGAGCGTCTGCTTCTCGCGTTCCAGCGAGATGGCGCCACTGGTGAAGGCCGGGGCCAGTACGGCCACCAACAACGTCTCGATCATCAGCAGGCCGCTGAAGAGAGACTGGCCGATCTGCGCCGAAAGGGCCACCGACGGAACGCCGCCGCCGTAGATCGAACTGGCGGCGTTGCGATAGAACTCGAAGACGCCCCACGAGAAGAGGGACAGCAGGATCAGGTAAATGGTCAGCACCGCGAAGGCACGCCGGCCGCGCATGCGACCGCGCAACTCCTTGGTGCCCACCGCCATGACGCCGGTGCGCAACCGGTTCAGGCGGCGGATCAGGCGCGCCAGCGGGTCGTGGCGGGGCCGCGCAGTGGCGGTCATGATGCGCCTCCCGTCATGGCGGTGGCGTCCTCGGGGGTGCCCTCCCGTGCGGTCACCTGCAGGAACAGCTCCTCGAGGTCTGAGGCGGCCCTGGCGAAGGTGATGATGACATGGCCGGCACGCACCGCGCGCGCCAGGAGCGCGGCACTCTCGGCGTCGTCGCCGCGGAAGGCCAGCTCGAGCCAGCCGTCATCGAGGTGCTCGACGGCGACGACGGCGGGGTCGGCCGCGAAAAAGGCATCTGCGGCCAGCAGGGCCGCTTCGTCGCCGAGGATGCGCGTGCGCAGCACCGCTCCGGCGCGCAGCCGCGCATCGATGTCGGCGACGCGTCCGGAGGCGAGCACCCGGCCACGGTCGATGATGGTGACGCTCGTGCACAGCTCCTCGAGCTCGGGCAGGATGTGGCTGCTGATGAGGATGGTCTTGCCCAGGCTGCGCAGCTCGCGCAGCAGCTCGCGCAGTTCGACGCGCGCTCGTGGGTCCAGGCCGGAAGCCGGTTCATCGAGCAGCAGGACGGCTGGATCGTGGACCAGCGCGTGGGCGAGGCAGAGGCGCTGTTGCATGCCCCGGCTGAGGGTCTGGACGGGGGCTTCGCGTTTGTCGGCGAGATCGACCAGTTCGAGCAGGTCGCCGATCATCTGCCGGCGGCGCGCCGCCGGCAGCCCATAGCAACGGGCGAAGAAGTCGAGGTACTCCCAGACCTTCATGTCGTCATAGACGCCGAAGCTGTCGGGCATGTAGCCGATGACGCGGCGCACGGCATCCGGTTCCCGGATCACGTCCGCGCCGGCGATCTCGGCCCGCCCCGCCGTTGGCGCGAGGAGCGTGGCCAGGATCTTGAGCGTCGTGGTCTTGCCGGCGCCGTTTGGTCCGACCAGGCCGTGGATCTCGCCCTGCGCCACCTCCAGGTCCACGCCGGCGACCGCCAACGTTCCGTCATAGCGCTTGACCAGACCCTCGGTGCGTACCGCCAGCGTCACGGGATGGTGCCCTCCACGACGGTGCTCAGCAAGAAGAAGACACTTCCCTGGCCCTCAGGGATCCGGTCAACGAAACGGACCAGGAAACGCCCCGCGCCATCGACGTAGCGTTCGGGCTGGGTGATGCTGACGGCAGCATTCGGCCCGAGATGTGCGAACTGCTGCCAGAGGCCCGAAGTGCGATCGAAGAGCTGGAAGTCGGGCAGGCCGTCGGCGGGCTGGAGTGCCGTGTCGGGTCCGCCTACGGGATCGTCCTGCGGCGGCTGCTTGTCGAGCGGGAGAGGCGCCACCAGCTCGCCCGAGACCGGTGGCTGGAAGCTCGGGTCGCCCTGGCTCATGCCGATAGTCAAGGCGGTCGCCCGGAACTCCCCGGCGAAGGAGAGGGGTGCGTACTCGACTGTCATCGAGCCGCGGCCAAGGGAGAAGGCCCCGCCCTGGTCCATGGCATCGATCGCGCTGGCCTCGATGATCGTATGGTGCATCAGCTCGGCGGGGAAGACGGTCCGGCCGCTGATGCCCACCGACAGCGGCAGCATGTACATCGTCTCGCCTACGCGGCTGACCTTTTCGTCGCCCACGTCGACGGCCAGCGGCGCGTCGCTGCGCCACCCCACGAGCATCGCGCTACCGCCGCCGATCGTGGCGGAGACGGGCGAGAACTTTCCGCCGTACCCCGTCATCTGATCGATGACGGTGCGGCGGGTGAGCACGATGCGCGCGCGTGACGGATCGTCGCCGAAGCCGGGACCGAAGATGCGCTCGCTGAGCTGCTGCCCGAAGGCCGCGTTGCCGCCCAGCGCCAGATCGACTGTGGCGGTCTGTCCGGCGGCGAGGTCGCCGAGGGTCAGCACGCTCGCGCCAAAGACGATGGCGACGCTCTCGACGGCGCCCGCGGATCGGTTCGTGATGTGGCCACGCAGCCGACCCTCGGTCAGTGCGAGCGTGGTTTCGATCTTCGGAGCGGGCAGCGCCGTCTCGGCACGGAAGCCCCGCAGGACGCCGAAACCGACCGCGTAGTTGCGCAGCTGCGCCGGGTCGCCGAGCAGGATGTCGAGGGGGATCCCGATGCTTCCCTGCTGCTGCATGCTGGTGGGGTTCGAGAGCAGCGCCCCCTGTCCGACGCGCACGTCGAACGAGCGACGCGACGGCGAGAAGACGCCGACGTAGACCTGGCCCAGGCCCGTTTCCGCTCCTGCGGCCGCGCGCACGATGGCGATCTCATTGATGATGGTGTCGCTGCCCTTGAGCAGCCGACCCAGTCCGAAGGCGCCGATGGAGAAGACGACGATGAGCAGGGGCATCGTCAGCCACGCCCATTCGCGGCGGTCGAGCCGGCGAAGTACCAGGTAGTTGATCGGCCCGATGAGCACGATGTAGGCGACCAGCAGCGCCAGCAGCTGTTCGATGGGCGGCAGACCAACGGCCGGCAGGTTGTTGAGGGCGCCGACGATGCCGCCGTCGTCGGGCAGTGCCAATGGGTTCACCACGGCCCCGACCGTCTGGGGCAGGATGCGGCGCCAGAGTGCCCGAGCGGCCGCCGATCCACCGATGCCGGACTGGCCCGCGTCGATGCCCACGATGACCGCCGTGCCCTGGCCCATGGTTCGCTCGGCAGCGATGACGACGTCACCGCTGCGCGCCAGGACGGTGCCTTGGATGAGTGTGCCGCCGAGCGCCGGCAGCGGCCCGGCGACCACGGACGACGCGCCCATGAGCGAGGTCAGGTCGGCCGCCGTGACGTCCACCGTGCGGCTCGGGCGAAATGGCAGGATCGAGTCGGGGAAGCTGCCCAGCGTCGTCGCACCGGTGGAGCCGCCGAGGATGACCAGGCGGCCGCCGAGCCCAAGCCATGTTCCGAGTGCCGCCAGCTGCCCCTGGTCCAGCTGCGAGCTATCGGTGTCCTGCCAGACCAGTCGGTCGATGGCCGACCAGGCCTCGATGCGCGAGGGAAGATCGGCCGGCTTGAGCCCCACCACGGCCGGCGACGGCGCGTTCGGATTGGTCAGCGCGGCGATGACATCGGGCACGATCCGGCCCGGCTGTTCGGCCACCACGACCACGATGGGCTGATACGAGTCGTGGACGGTGATGGGCACCTTCGTGGTGGCCAGTCGCTGATCTCCGGCGAGGAGATCGACCACGATGTCGTGCCCGAAGATCGACGGCTGCGCGTAGAGCAGATACCGCTTCCGGGAGCCGGTCGGCAGGTCCACCAGCGCTCCATAGGTGGACGCGCCCTGTACGCCGGCGCCCAGGCGGAGCTCGCCCGCCACCGCCGGCCCGTCATTGACGACGTCGACCTCCACCGCCGTCCAGGCGCCCACCCTCGTGTGACCGCCGACCAGGGCGCGCGCAGTCATGGTCACCGCGTCGGCGGCGCTCGCCGACGCGATCGGGAGCAGGAGCGCCACGAGCAAGCCCAGGGCGGCCAGAAGCGTCGGGGCGGGGCGTCCGGAACGGTGGCTGGCGGCGGTGGGCCTGCGCATCGGACCTCAGTCTGACCGGTGTGCCACGTGTGGTCCAGCGCAAGACGGCCGAGCCGGCCATAAAGTTGCATCGGCGGCGGTGCCCGGGTCCGTGGGCTACGATAGCTGACCCGTGCCCACGTTGCGACCCTTCCGCGCTCTGCGCTACGACCTGGCCGCCGTCGGGAACATGGCCGCCCTCGTCAGCCCCCCCTACGACGTCATCGCGCCGGCGTTGCAGATCGGGCTGGCTGCGCGCCATCCGCGCAACTCGGTATTGCTCGATCTTCCGCCCGACGCCCCCGGGGATGTTCCCGGCGAGCGCTACGTGCGGGCCGCCGACGCGTTCGCCGCGTGGCGTGGTGAGGGCACCCTGCGCAAGGATCCGGCGGCGGCCGTCTATGCCTACGAGCAGACGTATCGGGTACCTGGCACCCGCCTCGAGCGGCGGCAGCGCGGCTTCTTCGCCCGGCTCCGACTCGAAGCGTACGGGCCCGACTCGGGGGTGAAGCCTCATGAGCGGACCCTCGGCGGACCGAAGGAAGACCGCTACGCGTTGCTGCGTGCCACCGGCGCCAATTTCAGCGCGATGGTCGGCCTGTACCGCTCGCCCCACGGCGAGAGCGGCCCGATCCTCGACGCGGTGACGGCAGAGCCGCCGGTCAACGACCTGATCGACGACGATGGGGTTCGCCATCGCCTCTGGCTGGTGACGGCCGGCAGACGCGGCGATGGCGGTCCGGCCGATCGCCTCATGGCGCTCGCGGAGGCGGGCTCGATCACCATCGCCGACGGCCATCACCGCTACGAGACGGCGCTGCGCTACCGCGACGAGCGAGCCGCTGAAGGACTCGACGGCGTCGACCTGCCATACGGGTTCATGCTGGCCCTGTTGTTCGACACCGCCGCCACGACGCTGACCATCCTGCCCACGCACCGTATCGTGCAGGGGCCGCCGCTGGGCGAGGAGCTGCTGGCCGCGGCCGCGGACTTCGGCGACGTCGAGCGGCTGCCCTCCGCAGCGGCGCTCGTGGCCGCTTTCCCGCCAGTCTGGCCGGCGTCGCCGAACGGCCGCGGCGAGGCCCGTATCGGGCTCTGGAGCCGCGGCGTGGCGGCCATCCTGCGACCCGACCTGGTGGCACTCGAGCCGTATCTCGACGCGTCGGCGTCGCCGCTTCTGCGTGCGCTTGGCGTGAGCCAGCTCCAGGGCCTGCTCGGCGCGATCTTCGGGCTCGGGCCGGCCGAGCTGGCCGCGGGAGGGTCGGTGAGCTACCTCCGCGACGCGGCCGCCGCATGCGCCGTCGTCGACCGCGGCGAGGCGGGCACGGCTTTCCTGCTCGAGCCGATCACTGCCGATGAGGTGACGCGGGTCGCCGCCGCCGGCGAGGCGATGCCTCAGAAGTCGACCTACTTCTACCCCAAACCGGCCACCGGGCTGCTGTTCAGCCCGGCCGAATGGTGAGCGCTCGGATGGACGGCGACCTGGACGCTCCCCAACCCATTCGGCAGGGCGATCGGCCGGCCTCGCTGCGGCCTGTCCGCAAGGACGAGATCGACCTCCTCGAGCGTGGCGTGCACATCGAGTCGTGGTTGCCCGAGCGGCGGTCGCGTCGTCGGCCTCTCCTGTTCGTGCACGGCGAGCTGGGTGGCTCATGGGTCTGGCATCGCTACCAGGAGTACTTCGCGCAGCGCGGATGGGAAGCCCATGCGCTCAACCTGCGCGCCCACTACTGGTCCGACACGACCGACTTCGAGACGCTTGACTTCGCGACCTATCTGGGCGACGTGGAGGCCGCGTTCGAACGCCTCGGGGGCAACGTCGTGCTCGTCGGCCATGGCCTGGGCGGCCTGCTTGCCTTGAAGACGGCCGAGCGGCGTCCGGTTGCCGGCGCCGTCCTGATCAGCCCCGCCCTGCCCGGCGCGCTGCGGCCGGTGGCCAGGATCCATCAACTGCGTTCGGTGCCCGAGATCTTCCGGCGCGACTTCGTGGGCTGGGCCGGCCGGCTCGAGCAGATCCGGCGTCGGAACCCCGACCTGACCCCCGCCGATGTGCTGCGCGTGCAGCACATGATGGGCGCCGAGTCTGGCCTCGCTCGACGCCAGGTACTGGCCGGCATCGACCTCGATCGCGCCACCATCGTCGAGGACATGCCCATGCTCGTCGTCGGTGGCGGCCTCGATCGTCTCTACCCGGAGGCCGATTCGGAGCGCCTCGCTGAGTGGCTCGGCGCCGAGTATCAACCCTACGGTGCCCACTCCCACTACGGCCTGGTGCTGGGCGAAGACGGCTACGAGCAGGTGGCCACGGCGATCCGCGCCTTCCTCGAGGCGCACCGGCTGTAGGCACGGTGTTCGGGCTGGGGTTCGGGCGCTGGACCTGGTGCTACACTCTCCCGCGTTCGAGCGGCCGACGGCCGCCGACGGCCGCGCCGCATTCGTCTAGAGGCCCAGGACACCGCCCTCTCAAGGCGGAGACCACCGGTTCGAATCCGGTATGCGGTACCAGATGCATGCTCCTGACGCCCCCGGACCGCGCCCCGGGGGCGTCCTCGCTTACACTCGATCCAGATGACCGACGTGAACGCGCGACAGCGCCTCGTGATCCTCGCCGAGGGCGAATTCGGCGAGATCGGTTCGAAGACCGCCATGGGTGTCATCCGCTATGGGCGCGATGCGATCGTGGCGGTCATCGACTCGACCCGTGCCGGGCGCAACGTGCGCGAATGGCTCGGCGATCGATACGACATCCCGGTCGTGGCCACATTGGCGGCGGCCCTCCCGGGCCGGCCGACGGCGCTGTTGCTGGGCACGGCTCCCGCCGGTGGCAAGCTGCCCGCGCCGTGGCGAGCTGTCGTCCTCGATGCCATCCGGGCCGGTCTCGACATCCGCTCCGGCCTGCACACCTTTCTCGGCGACGACCCGGAGTTCGCGATCGCGGCGAAGGTCGCCGACGTGAGCATCGTCGATTACCGCCGCCCGCCCGAGCGCATGGAGGTTTCCTCGGGACGCCTGCATCGGCCGGGCAAGAAGGTCGTGCTCACCGTGGGCACCGACTGCGCGCTGGGCAAGATGAGCGTGGCCCTCGAGCTGCGCAAGTCCGCGGTCGAGGCCGGGCTGCCCGCAGTCTTCGTACCCACCGGCCAGACCGGCATGATGATCGACGGCTGGGGCGTGGCCGTCGATCGGGTCATCAGCGACTTCATCAACGGGACCTGCGAGTGGCTCGTCGAACAGGCCGAGGGGATGGGCGACTGGATCTTCGTCGAGGGGCAGGGCTCGCTCGACCACCCGGCCTACAGCGCCGTGACCCTGGGGCTCATCCACGGCTGCACGCCGCAGGCGATGGTCATGGTCCACCAGGCCGGGCGCAGCCATCACCACGGTTGGGAGGACTCGTCGCAGACCCTCAAGCCATTGCCCGGATTCATCCGCCTGCACGAGCAGGTGGCCGGGCTGGTGGCGCCCTCGGTGGTAGCCTGCGTCGCTTTGAACACGGCACTGCTGTCTGAGAGCGAGTCGCGCCGTGAGATCGCGCGCACCACGGAAGAGACCGGCTTGCCCACCGATGACCCCTATCGGTACGGCGGTGAGCGCCTCCTCGATGCGCTCCGGGAGCGGTTGACATGAGGGCCACGAGCGAGATCCTGCCCCTGCCCTTCCGCGACCCCTTCCGCATCGCGCGGGCTCTGCCGCACGAGGGTGCCACGACCGTCATCACCACCATCGAGGACGCCGACGGCACGAGGGGCATCGGCGAAGGCTTCCCCGACGCGTATTACGGCGAGACGCCGGCCACCGTCGTCGCGGTCATCCCCGTGCTCGTCGAGACGGTGGCCGAAATGGGCCCGGCGCCGCGCGACCTCGCCGGTGCTCGTGAGTGGCTGGCCGCCGCGGCGGTCGCCATGAACGAGCGCATCTCGCACAACGGCGCCGCCAAATGCGCCGTCGACATCGGCCTCCACGACATGGTCGGGAAGCGCCTCGGGCTGGCGCTGCCCGAACTGCTGGGCACGCCCCGTGAGCTGCCCCCGACCGACTTCACCATCGGCATCGACGAGCCCGGGATCGTCGCCCAGCGCGCCGCCCGGGCGGCGCATTTCCCGGCCTTGAAGATCAAGCTGGGCGGACCCGCCGACCTGGCCACGCTCGAGGCCGTGCGCGGCGTCTTCGCCGGCCCCATCCGCATCGACGCCAACACCGGCTGGACGCCCGAGATCGCCGACGCGCTGCTGCCCGAGTGCGTGCGCCTGGGCGTGGAGCTCATCGAGCAGCCATTCCCGGCCCGCCGCCTCGATCAGCTGCGCTGGCTCCAGGAGCGCAGCCCGCTGCCCATCGTGGCCGACGAGAGCGCGGTGGTCGAGGCCGACCTCGAGGGTCTGGTCGGCGTGGTGGCCGGCATCAACGTCAAGCTTGCCAAGTGTGGCGGCGTGGGGCCGGCGCTGCGCATGATCCGGCGCGCGCGCGAGCTGGGCTTCCGCATCTTTCTCGGCTGCATGGAGGAGACGAGCCTGGGCATCGCCGCATCGGCGGCCGTGGCCGGCCTCGTGGACTGGGCCGACCTCGACGGCTGCCTGCTCATCGCCGGGGACCCCTTCGAGGGCCTCGTCCTCGGCCCGGATTGCCGCTGGGAGCTGCCCCTCACGCCGGGTGTGGGGGTCGTCCGGCGACCCGCCTGAGGGTCGGATCGCGGCCGGCCTCACGGTGGCGCCGGGGCCCCGCGCTCAAGGGCCCGGGTTCGTGACATATCGCGTCGTGGTTCGTACGGGATCGGGAATTGACGCGCGTGGGCGCGTGCCGGGGCGTCTCCAAGGCCGAGAACGAGCGTGGAGCGGCCATCGCCGGACCCGGTCGGCGACGCCGTGACGGCTCGCCCACGGCCAGGACCCCCCACCCCATTGCTGATTGGCACAAGATCAGCCGTTTCGGCTCGGTCGACCCCCTCCACGTTGGTACGTGGCACGAACTCGGGGGTCGAGGGCGGACAGGATCAAGCCCCGAACCTGGTCGCTGCGGCCCCGCATCGGCCCTCGGAGGCCCTGTGGACAAGATAGTGGACAAGATGGTGGACAGACCCCCTTCGCACCCGAGGGGGTCCGCGGCTACCATGTCGAAGACCCAAAACGCGGGGCGGATGCACCCCGGGAGCCGCGGCTCCGAAGCCTTCAGGGTGGCGACCGGACGCCGTCATCGGGTACCCGCAGGGCTCACCGACCGTGCCTGCACGCGCCCGCGAAGCGACCGAAGGAGGGCCCGGCCGTCGATGGAAGCGCGCCACGCCACCCGGGCCGCCAGTCTGTCGCCGGATCCCGGTCTGGCTGCATCGGCGGACGCGGTGGACTTCGTGCGCTTCTGTTACCGCCGCCGGCGGGTGGGCTGGCCGGAGCTGTAT
>Ga0315281_10000951_pt1 | contig 41765 bp, 33 predicted proteins | sample YL17G07_0_MG_FD_204540 | JGI IMG/M metagenome (GOLD analysis project Ga0315281, IMG submission 204540) | Sediment microbial communities from Yellowstone Lake, YNP, Wyoming, USA - YL17G07_0 | ecosystem: Environmental > Aquatic > Freshwater > Lake > Sediment | place: USA: Wyoming | collected...
CCTTGGGCGCTTTCACCGTGCCGATCGCGGCTGCGGAAGCGCTCGATTTTCGACCCGGGCTTGCGTTCCTCACGGTCAAGACGCAGGACGCGCTGGCGGCGGTGCAGGCGAACGCGGCGGCTCTCGCAGGCGTGCCCCTGGTGACCTTCCAGAACGGCGTGCGCAGCGATGCGCTCGTCGCCAGCCTCGTTCCGCCGCAGCAAATCATCAGCGCGGTGGTCAACATACACGCCACCTATCTCGCCCCCGGCAGCGTCACCGTGATCTATCCCGGCCCCTTGCTCATCGGGCGCGCGTTCGGCCCGAACGACAGCGAAGTCGACGCCGTCGCGGCGATCCTGCGCGATGCCGTGCCAACCAGGGTGACGCCGAATATTCACGGCGCGCATTGGCTCAAGCTGATCGTCAATCTGAACAACGCTTTTCCGGCGCTGACCGATGCGACCTTTCAGCAGATTTACGCCGATCCCGGCCTGCGCCGGCTCGCGGTGATGGTCATGCTCGAGGGCTTGCGCGTGGCGAAGCGCGCCGGCATACGCCTGGCGTCGCTCCCGGATACGCCGGCCGCCCTGATCCACCTGATCGCCTGGCTGCCGCTGCCGCTCTCGGCAAGGGTGGCCGCCGCCAAGGCCCGCCGCATGCAAACCCGGTGGCCGCTGCTGGGATCGACGCTGCAAAGCCTGCGGCGCAAGCGGCCAACCGAAATCGATTACCTCAACGGCGAAGTGGTGCGGCTGGGCCGGGAGTCGGGCGTGGCAACGCCGCTCAATGCGAGCATCGTGCAGATGGTGCACCAAGTCGAACGGACCGGGCGCTTCTGGACACTCGCGGCGCTCGGCGGGGCGCTTGACGCGCAGACGCGCTAGCGCGTCCGATTGAAACTCAGCCGATCGAGCTTCGCGGCGTAGAGTTCGTGATCGCGCCGCGTCATGCTGTTTTGCTTCGCGACGGCGAGATGCTCCCGCGCCGCGGCGAATTCGCCCAGCGCCAGATACGCCAGCGCCAGGCCGAAATGGGTCGCGTGGTAGGACGGGTCGCGCGCCAGTTCCCGCTTGAACAGGTCTATCGCCCCCCGCACATCGCCGCTCTTCAGCGCGAACTGCGCCTGATCCAGGAAATGGAACGGCGGGTAACGCTCGATGTCCTGCAGTTTTTGCAGCAGCGCCTGCGCCTGTTGCGGCTGCCCCGCGGCATCGAGCACAGCGGCGAGGTTGGACATGACGGTCGGATTTTTCGGATCGCGCTCAAGGAGCTGCCGAAACACGCGCTCGGCCCCGCGCAGATCGCCGTGCCGGCGGTAGACGACGCCGAGGGTGTTGTAAGCCTCGACGAGGCCGCTGTCCTGCACAATCGCGGCGCGCGCCCACCAGTAGGCATTGTCCAGCTGCCCGCGCGCCAGCGCCTCGGCCGCGCGGTTGTTCATGAACATGGCGACGACGGTGCGCTCCTCGATGGGACGCGTGCGGTAGCCGCGCGCCTGTTCCGGCGGCAGAAAATCGATGACCAGTTCCCCGGCGTTTTCACCCAGCCGGTTCTTCTCGCCGCGCAGCTGCTGCAGGACCAGGTTGACGTGCCCGCTGCGGAAGCTGATGTCGCCGTCGCGACTCCAGAGTTCCTCGGCTTGAACTCGCTGGTAATACACGATCAGGCCGAGTTCCTTCGCCAGCGCGGCTGTCATGATCACCAGCGAAATGCAATTCCCGGCGCGCACATCGAAGGCTTCGGCCGCGGTGCGCGTCACCGCCGAATCGTATTCCAGCTTGAGCTGCGCGCGGTTCTGCAGCGCGTCGATCAAGCCGTCGAGCCGTCCGCTGCGGCGCAACTGCGCGGCAATCTCGCCATAGAGAAAGTTGCGCATCCCCTCGCTCACCGCGAACACGTCCGAGGTGAGCGGGACCGAAGGCGCGCGAAACGCGGCGTCGTTGAACAGGTGGTCGGGGCGAGGCAAGGCGGTCGGCTGGACGGCGCAAGCCGAGAGCGCGGCGCACAGGAACAAGACGGACGCTCTCATCATGGCACTCCTCTCCCCGGCGGGACGCCGGAATCGCGATACCAATTTCATGGTAGATGATGCACGCGCCGGTATCAAGTGCCGTCGCGGCGAGACTATGGCGATCTGATCTACAATGAGCCTTCCGCCTCTGCCGGAGTTCGCCATGGACATCATCGAACTGCTCGCGTTTGCGGTCAAGAGCAAAGCCTCCGACTTGCACCTCTCCCCCGGCCTGCCGCCGATGCTGCGGGTGCACGGAGACGTGCGCCGGCTCAATCTGCCGCCGCTGGAGCACAAAGACGTTCATGCGATGCTCTACGACATCATGAACGACAGCCAGCGCAAGGCCTACGAGGAGAATCTGGAGTGCGATTTCTCCTTCGCCGTGCCGGATCTCGCACGCTTTCGCGTGAATGCGCTGGTGGAACAGCGCGGCGCCGGCGCGGTGTTCCGAACCATCCCCTCGAAAGTGCTGAGCCTGAAGGATCTCAACGCGCCGAAGATTCTCGAGAGCATGGCCGAGCATTCGCGCGGCCTGGTGTTGGTGACCGGCCCGACGGGATCGGGGAAGTCGACCACGCTGGCGGCGATGGTGGACCACCGCAACGAGACCGACTACGGCCACATTCTCACCATCGAGGACCCGATAGAATTCGTTCACGAGTGCAAGAAATGCCTGGTGCGCCAGCGCGAGCTGGGGCCGCACACGCTGAGTTTCGCCAATGCGCTGCGCGCAGCCCTGCGCGAAGACCCCGACGTGATACTGGTCGGGGAAATGCGCGATCTGGAAACGATTCGACTGGCGCTCACCGCCGCGGAAACCGGGCACCTGGTGCTGGGGACCCTGCACACCAGCTCGGCGGCAAAAACCATCGACCGCATTATCGATGTGTTTCCGCCGGAGGAAAAAGAGACGGTGCGCGCGCAGCTGTCCGAATCGCTGCAGGCGGTGGTGTCGCAGGCGCTGCTGAAAACCAAGGACGGCAGCGGCCGCGTGGCCGCGCACGAAATCATGGTCTGCAACTCGTCCGTGCGCGCGATGATCCGCGACGCCAAGGTCGCGCAGATCGCCGGGATGCTGCCTGCGCAGAAGCAAATCGGCAATCAGAGCCTGGACCAATGCCTGCTGGAACTGGTGAAGCGCGGTACGGTGACCATCGCCGAGGCGCGCTCCAAGGCGATCAATAAAGACCAGTTCCCCGGCTGAGCCGGCTCGGTGCAACTACCGGAGCGGGCCTCAAGGCAAACCGTGGCGGCGTCTGCCATGCGCCAGAAATGTTAAACATTAATGACGCCGTTACCCTTATGCCGCCTAGCGTTCAGCACGATCAACGTGCTATAATTGACAAGTCATCCAGGAGACTCACGCCATGGCCGCTCACCCCCCCAGCGCCGCGCTGCGCGCGCAACTGCGCGCCCGCATCATCGACCGCATTGCCGAGCTGAAGCTCAAAGACTTCGAGGCCGCGGCGGAACTCGGCTTCTCGCCCGGGCAGATGAGCCGGCTGCGGGCAAAGGAAGACATCTTCACCCTCGACCGGCTGATCGACGCCGCGACGAACATCGGCATCACCGTGCGCATGACCGCGACGCGGCCCTATGCGCAGGGCTAGCGCATTCGCGCCGCGGGTCGGCGGCAGGCGATAGCCTGTCGCCAGAATCAATCCCGGTCTCGTCCATGAACGTATTCGTCGTGTATTGGCATCCGGAACCGCGGAGCTTCAATGCGGCCATGTTCCGGACCGCTTGCACCACGCTTGCGGCCGCGGGACACGAGCTCCGGACGTCCGATCTGCACGCAATGCGCTTCGACCCGGTATCCGGCCGGAAAAACTTTACGACGGTCAAGGACCCGGACTACCTGCAACTGCAGGTCGAAGAAATGTACGCCACCGAAATGAACGGTTTTTCCGAAGAGATCGAGTCCGAGATCGCAAAAATCGAGTGGTGCGAGCTGATGATCTGGCAGTTTCCCTGGTGGTTCGGATTGCCGGCGGTACTCAAAGGCTGGGTCGATCGGGTTTTTGCGATGGGGCGCACCTACGGCCGCGGCAGGGTGTATCAGTCCGGCGCATGTCGCGGAAAGCGCGCGCTGCTGTCGCTGACGACCGGCGGCGCCGAAACCGCTTATCGCAAAGGCGCGTTGCACGGGGACATGGCCGGAATGCTGCGTCCGATCCAGCGGGGCATGCTGCAGTTCATCGGTTTCGACGTACTCGAGCCGCATATCGTCTATGGGCCGGTGCGCTTGACCGAGGGTGAGCGCAATGAGGTCCTGGCGGCCTACGCCCGGCGCCTGCGGACGATCGGCCTCGAGGCGCCCATCGAGGTCGGAATCTATTGAACTTGCGTTGCCGTCTGCCGCGCTCCACAACCCGCCCGAACGGTGTAATGTGTGGCCCTGATGAAATCCGCTTCGACCAAGTTGCGCGCCCGCGCCGGCAGCGCCGTCCGCACCGCCTATGTCGCGGCCGTTGCCGGCCTGGCGGTATTTGCGCTGATGACCTACCAGGAACTGCAGCGACTGCGCAGCGCTCCGGTCATCCTGCCGCGCTACGCGTTTTACATCGTCAACAATCCGGAAAAGACGAGCGCGGTCCAGATCATCGGCACCTGGTACGTCGCGAGCGGTCCGGCCCCGACCGAGACCCTGCAGACCACCACTATCGAATGCCGCAAGGCGCGAATGCAGTGCGCCGAGTCGACCGCAATGGTGTCGACGAGCGAAAAAGGCTTTCTCGACTCGATTTCCACGGTGTTCGACGTCGAGCGCTGGACCGAGGAAGAGATCGTCACCAAGCCGGAGAAGGGCCGCTGCACAACGCGCGTCATTACCATCGACCTGGTGGATCGCCTCGCGCGCAGCGTGATCGCGGCAATCCCCGACGCGGATAACTGCAAAGAGCAGCCACGCACGCTCAAGCTTGACAGCGGCACGAAGGCGCGCGCCGACGCTTTGGGCCGGGCGAAATAGCCGGCGCCGCGTGGCCCGCGGCCGGGCAGAAAGGAGCGCGAAGGTGTTGATCGAGAAAGCGAGAAACGCCACGTTGGCGACCCTCGCCGCGGCGCTGGCGTCGGGTTGTACCACGGTCGTGCCACCGACCTCTCCCGCCGAGCTGCCGCAAGTGCGCGCGGGCTACGTCATCGGCTACCTCAAGCCGGCGGAGCTGCCCGACAGCCTGGCGCTGTTGCCGCCGCCGCCCGCGGCCGCTTCCGCGGCACTGGCAGCCGACGAGGATGCCTACCGATCCACGCGCATGCTGCGCGACACGCCGCGCTGGGCGCTGGCGGTGAAAGACGCGGAGTTGGGATTCCCCAAAGCTGCCGAAACGTTTTCCTGCGTGCTGTCCATGGCCGTTTCGGAGGCGGCCACGCCGCACCTGAACATGCTGCTACGGCGCGTGCGCGCCGACGCCAGCCGCGCGAGCGACAAGGCGAAAGACCACTTCAAGCGCCGGCGGCCGTTCGCGGTGCATGGCGAACCGAACTGCACGCCGCGCGAAAAACTCAAGGACGACGCCTACCCGTCGGGACATGCCTCGATCGGCTGGGCCTGGGCGCTCGCCCTCGCCGAGATCGCGCCGGACCGCGTCGACGCCATCCTCGCGCGCGGCCTCGCGTTCGGGCAAAGCCGCGTCGTCTGCGGCGTGCACTGGAAGAGCGACGTCGAGGCGGGCCGCGTCGTCGGCGCATCGGTCGTGAGCCGTCTGCACGCCGACCCGGTCTTCACCGCGCAAATGGCGGCCGCGCGCAAGGAGATCGAGGCGGCGCGGACGGCGGGCCTCAAGTCGCCGCTCGACTGCGCGGCGGAGGCGCAGGCGCTCGCGAGCGGACGTTAGCGCATCTGCGCGGCCGTTGCGAATATCCACGCCGCCTTCTTCCCGTTGCCTCCGTTCTAGCGAACCACACTAGCCACGCTCGACGATCCGCACCTTGGGTTCCGCGAACAAGTCTAACGCCGTACGCGGCCACGTCTGAAATCGCGCGCGATTTCGCGCGCCGCATTGTGCCCGGGCAATCCGGTCACGCCGCCGCCCGGATGCGCGCCCGCGCCGCATAGATACAAACCGGCGAGCGGCATGCGGTAATTCGCGTTTCCGAGCACCGGCCGCGCGCTGAACAACTGGTCGGGCGAAAGCGCGCCGTGAAAGATATCGCCGCCGGTTAGGCCGAAGCGGCGCTCGAGGTCGAGCGGCGTCAGCGTCATGCGCGCGAGCACCGCAGCGCGGAAATTCGGCGCGAAGCCGGTCACCGTGTCGATCACGCGGTCAGCGGCGGCTTCGCGCAAGTCGTCCCAGCTCTTGCCGTCTGCGAGCACCGGGTTGAAGTGCTGGCAAAAGAGGCTGGCGACGTGCATGCCTTTCGGCGCGAGCGTGTCGTCCACGGTGCTCGGGATCAGCATTTCGACGATGGGCGCGCGCGACATGTCGCCGCTGCGCGCGTCGAACCAGGCTTTTTCCATATAGGCGAGCGAGGGCGCCATGATGATTCCCGACTGATGGTGGATGCCCGCCTCGGGCAGGCAGGCGAACTGCGGCAATTCGGACAAGGCCACGTTCATGCGCAGCGTCGCCGATGCGCAGCGATAATGCCGCATGCGCTCGAGAAAATCCGGCTCGAGGTGCGCGGGCTCGACCAGATCGAGAAACAGCAGTTTCGGATTCACGTTCGCCGCCACCGCGCGCGCCGCAATTTCGCGGCCGTCGCGCAGGACCACGCCGCTCGCGCGTCCGTTTCTGACTACGAGCTTCGCCACTTCGGCGTCGCAGTCGATGATGACGCCGCGCAGCCGCGCCTCCGCGGCCATCGCCTCGCTGATCGCGCCCATGCCGCCGATGGCGTGGCCCCACTGCCCCGGCTTGCCGTTGACCTCGCCGAACACATGATGCAGCAGCACGTAGGCCGAACCCGGCGCATACGGACTGGCAAAGTTGCCGACCACGGCATCGAAACCGAACGCGGCCTTGAGCGGCGCCGACTCGAACCAACCATCGAGCAGATCGCCCGCGCTTTTTGCAAACAACGCCAGCAGATTGCGCTTCGCCGCGAGCGACAGCTTGCTCACGCTTTTCATCGCTTTCAGCGCCGGGAGAATTTCAGCGACGCCGCCGCCGACATTGGGCGGCGTCGCGAGCGACAGCGCGCGCAGCAGCTGCGCCGCCTCTTCCAGCATCGCGTAGTAAGCGGGCAGGCGTTCGGCATCGCGCACTGAATAGCGCGCCACCTCGGCTTGCGTGGCGGCGAGTCCGCCGCCGACTTTGAGATAGGCGCCGGGCTGCGCCGACAGCGGCAGGAAATTGGCGATCGGCCTCTCGATGATTTTCAATCCATGGCGCGCGAGATTGAGATCGGCAATGACTTTCGGATTGAGCAGGCTCACGGTGTAGGCGGCCGTGGAGTTGCGAAATCCCGGATGAAACTCTTCGGTCACCGCCGAGCCGCCGACGATGCCGCGGCGCTCGAGCACCCGCACCGAAAGACCGGCGCGCGCCAGGTAGCAGGCGCAGGTCAGGCCGTTGTGGCCGCCGCCGATAATAAGGACATCACACTTCCCGGCGACCGGCGGCATGCACGCGCTCCCAATCTTCGGCTGTGCCGCGCATTCTACGGGATCGCGCGGTCCGGTAGAATCCGGCTGCGGGTTTCCCGGCTACACCGGCTTTGCGCGGCTTGCGGACGCAGCGCGCGCAGCCGGGCTGATCGTTTCCTTGGAGAAGCACATATGAATCAACTGTTGTTCAAGAACGCGCGCATCTTCGATGGCGCGCAAGCGGATTGCGCGGAGGGCATGTTCGTCCGCGTGGCCGATGGCCTCATCCAGGAAGTGTCGGCGCAACCGATCAGCGCGCCCCAGGCGCAGCTCATCGACGTCGGCGGACGGACTTTGATGCCGGGCATGATCGATGCGCACGTCCACGCTTTCGCGAGCGATGTGGCGGTGCAGAAAATCGAGGCGCTCGGTGAAGCCTACCGCACGGCGCACGCCGCGCGCATGCTCAGCCACGCGCTCGCCTGCGGCTTCACCACGGTGCGCGATGTGGGCGGCGGCAACTATTCGCTCTACCGGGCGCTGGCCGACGGACTGCTGGTCGGCCCGCGCTACCTGTACGCGGGCAAGATCCTGTCGATGACCGGCGGCCATGGCGACATGCGTCAGGTCGAGGAGCGGCCGCGCTACCAGGCCATCTGCGGCTGCGGCGACACGCCGCTGTTCAACAGCTTTGCGGTGATCGCCGACGGGGTCGACGCCTGCCTTCGCGCCGCGCGCGAAGAACTGCGCCAGGGGGCGCATTGCATCAAGATCATGGGCTCCGGCGGCGTCGCGTCGCCCACCGATCCGATCTGGATGAACCAGTATCGCGAGGACGAGATCCGCGCCGTGGTCAACGAGTGCACCGAGCGGCGCACCTACGTTTCTTCGCATTGCCACCCGGCCAGCGCGGTGCGCCGCTCGGTCGAGTTCGGCGTGCGCAGCATCGAGCACGGCACGCTGATCGACGACGACACCGCGCGCTTCGTGGCCGAACGCGGCGCCTACATCGTGCCGACGATGGCCATCATTTTCGCCCTGGTCGAACTCGGGCGCCAATTGGGCTTCCCCGCACAGAGCCAGGAGAAGGCCGATTTCGCCTTCAAGCAGGCCATCTCCGGAATGGACTCGATGCGCCGCGCCGGCGTCAAGGTGTGCTTCGGCACCGATCTGTTGGGCAGCACCTATAGCCACCAGTGCCGCGAGTTCACGCTGCGCAACCAGGTGTTCACGCCGCTGGAACTGCTGCGCCAGGCCACTTCGGTGCCCGCCGAGATGATGATGATGGATGGCCAGATCGGCTGCGTCGCGCCGGGGGCGCATGCCGACCTGTTGGTCGTCGAAGGCGACCCATTGCAGGACATCTCACTCTTGGCCGACTCCGGCCGGCACCTGCGCACCATCGTGCGAGGGGGCGCCGTGGTGAAGAACGAGCTGCATTGAGATGCAGGCGATCGCACTGTCCGCAGGCGCACTGCAGATACACTTGGGTGAACCTGAATGATCTAGCGCGGATGGTCCGCCAGCGTTTGCTGAAACCACGCGCGGATGTTTTCCATCTCCGGTTTAATGGACATACTGGCCACCATGCTGCCCGAGTGCAGCGCGAGGAGCGCATTGATGCCGGCGTCGCGCTGCACCGCACGCTTCAGGCGGCCGAAGAAAGCGTGGTTGAGCCGGTCGATATCGGAGAAGAATCCGTCCAGCCCGTCCAATCCTACGGGTCCGCCGCGCAGAAAGGAGCCCACAAGATGCATCGAGACGATCCGATACACCGTTTCGGTCGCGGTGGCGAAGGGCATATGCATATGCGCCAGCGGCCGCATGCGCCCCAGTATCGGACATGCTCCGGTTGCAAGGATGAGCCCCATCAAGGCGCGCAGGGCAGTCTGAGTATCGGTGTGCTTGCGCGCTTCGAATTGCGGTGTCACCACGTGCACATCAATCCGGTCTATCGAGGAAAGCTCGGAAAATCTCTCCACAACGGGCACCAGATCCGCTGCTGCCGGGCAATGCGCGCCCGGCGCGCTGGGCAGCGGACAATGCGGACATTTATCCACCTCGAGACGCGTCCACTCGGGCAAGTTGCCACTCGCAGGGGGTCGGTCGAATTCCACATCGATGCGGTGTCCGACGCCCGACTCGAGCCGGAAAAGATAGATGACTTTCTTGTTCAATGGACTAGCCGATCCGGCGCCAACGCCGGGTCTGCCCGGTGGTCGGCTGCAATCAGGTACTTCTGCTTATCCGGAACGGCGCAGGCCTGGTCCATTTTCAACTTTTCGTTCAGCTTGTCGGTGGCCGATACTTTCCTGCGACTTTCTTGGCTATTTTCGATGCCTTCTGCACATCGGCCGACGTAAAAAGCGGGATCGATTTGAAGTCCGAGAAAGTGCCGGACATAAGCGCGGGAGCGATCGCCCCGATGTATTCCGCGTTTCCCGGTACTTCCGCGATGATGGCGACGTTGTAATCCTGGCCGAACATCCCGTAGAAACCGAGCAACTTGCCGCCCGCCGCTTCAAGCGCCTGCCTGGCTGCCGCCTCCCGATCCGAACCGGTTTCCAGGATGGCCTTGAGTGCCGCCGGTGAATATTTTCCCATCAACATGAATAGCGCCATGAAAAACTCCCATTTTTGATTTTCCCATCCTTCCAGGGTATGCGCCGCGCACCGCTACGCCACGTTGGGTGGCGGTCCTGCGGCAACCTCGCAGAGCGGTACAAGATGTACCAAGAAAAGACGGTCCCTGCGGACCCGAAAATGAAGCGCAATCCGGACCATCTATTAAGCCGGTCTCGAATTCAGACTAACACATCTTTGCGATATCAGTCGCGTGCTGGCCGTCGCAAACCGGCCATGAGCGGGCATTGAAATAACTTCGCCAAAGCGGACGGTCAAGTGTAGCTGCGTGTATGCTATGGGCCCAACCAATGAGCCGCAATTCTTTCCCCTTTGAGCTGCTAATACTCGACTGCGATGGAGTCGTCGTCGATAGCGAACCCATCACAACGCGGGTACTTGCGAAAATGCTCAATGAACTGGGCGTTACTATTAGCGTTGAGGAGGTCGTGGAGACGTTCTCCGGACACACGTTTACGCTTGAGTTTGCGTCGAAACGTCTGGGGACATCTTTGCCGCACGAATTCCTCGAGAACTACCGCGACCGAACCTTTGCGGCAATGGAGGCGGAACTCAAGCCGGTACAAGGTGTTGAAATCGCACTCGACCAGATTACCATTCCATACTGCATCGCCTCAAACGGGCCGCACGAAAAAATGCGCAAGACGCTGGGCGTTACTTCGCTGCTTTCCCGCTTTGAGGGCCGACTCTTCAGCTCAGCCGATGTGGAGCGCGGAAAGCCTTTTCCAGACATCTTCCTTTTCGCTGCTCGTCACTTCGCCATTTCACCCTCTGTCTGTCTCGTCATCGAAGACAGCCCAAGCGGGGTCGCAGCCGCGCGTGCTGCGGGTATGACTGTCTACGGCTTCTCTGGAACCACGGCCGCGCAACGGCTCCTGGACGCTGGGGCCCATAGGGTGTTCTGCCAAATGTCAGAATTGCCTTCATTGGTAGCAGACCCTCGCTAGAATTCCGGTAGCCTGCGGGTATCAGGGACAGCAGCCGGCCACAAGCGGAAGTTCCCAGTTACACTTCCTTTCTTTCCTTTCGGCTGACGCTTGCATGTTCTTGCGCCAGCCTATTTCCCCCAGCCTGTATTGCCTTCGCCTACCAGCACGAACGGAGCCCATAGGGCAGGGTGGGCGAAGTACGGATTGTCCGTTCGCGCCATCAGCGAGAGCATCGATCGGCGCAGCGCCTCAGCCTTCGACAAGCCCTTTGCGGACTCGTCGAACATCCCTGTCGTAAGCGCCACTGCCGCGTCTGAACTTACCGACCAATGCGATACCAAGAGCGATTTCGCTCCCGCATAGAAGAACGCCCGCGCAAGCCCGGAGAGGCCTTCGGCGCCCGGCGTACCGTCCGGCGCAGCTGTATTGCACGCCGAGAGCACCACCAAGTCGGCATCCAACTTTAGCTGCGAAATTTCGCCAGCAGTGAGTAATCCGTCGTCGAGTTCGCTTCCCGTTTGTGGTGGGGTGAGCACCAGCGCCGGTTCGGCCAGTCCCCTAAAGTCACCCGCCATCAGTCCGTGCGTGGCGAAGGCGAGATTGCGGTAGCGTGAGAGATTCGCCTCTTTCACCGCACGCTCTGTGGCGTCGGCACCAAGGCGGACCGACTCGGCGGGTGCTTTTAACGCCGCGGCAATCGCGCGAAGCTCTCCGGCAGATTCCGGCAATCGCGCAAGTTTTCTCACCTCGTTTGCATCGGCTACCACGCCTCGAGAGTACAGTGCGGCTACATTCGTACGGCGGGCACCTTCGCCACTTCCTCCGAGCACTGGATCACCGTAGCCGCTGAAGGGCTCCTGCGAGTTGTGTGCCTTCGCAAATTGCCTCAACGCGCGCAGCGACCCTACGGCGGGAAGTACCGTGATGGCGTACTTCTTAGCAAGCCAAGGCACCCGCGCGAGTTCGGCAAGCGAGGCGGTCGGCTTCGCTGGCAGTTCCGTCACAAGCAGACCTGGCGGCAAGCTCTGCATCGCCCCGTCAGGAACGAAGATCAGTTGTTTAGCTCCTACGAGCAACGCTTCCGCAGGCGCGAGGATCTTCCGGTATAGTCCGTACGCTGTAGCTACATCGAACGGCCGGGAGAGAACGCTCTCAGGTACGCCTGAACCAAGGTCGAGCTGTGCGCGCAGTTTCTTCACGATCTCCACAAGCTCAGTCCGTTTGAGAGTGAGCCTGAAGAAACCGGCATCTTCCCTACGTAACACCCAAAGGAAACTCTCATCTGACGAAACCAGAAGCAGCACAAGAGCTTCGTCCTCGCCCAGCAATTTCTGCGCCGCATCGAGCGCCAACGGCCTCAGGTCCACCAGATCCCGGTACTGAGGGAACTCGCGCTCCAGGCGCGCGCCCAGATCGGCGATTTTCCGCCGTACCGTCGCCTGCTCCTCGCGTAACCGCTGATCGGCCCGCGCGTCTCGTTGGGCGGCGGACTTGGATACCTCGCGGAGAAGCGTCGCATCGAGTTCTTCCGCGCGCGCGATGATGTCCTGGCGCTGCCGGACCAGCCGCGCCAAGGCATCGGTGCCGGCTGCAAATCGCGCCGCCATGCGCGCGACCTGCTCCGCCGTGTCGCTCGCACGCGCAAGCTGGACCACCTGAAACCCTTCGGCGGCGTGGGGAACATGCATAGCCGGTTTCCGCGACACATCATCCGCAAGCAGGGCCACATACTGCTCGAAACCCAGCGCATTGGTGCGCTGCTCGGTGAGAATGTTGCGCCGCCTTTCATAGCGCCCTTGCCTTGTGTAGCGCTGGGACAGAATTGCGCTGCTTCGACGTGCGGCCTGCAGACCGTCGTCGATGCGCCCTTCCAGTCTGTAAAGACGCGCCAGATAGTTCAGGCTCGATGCCACATGCGGATGATCCGGCCCGAGCGCCTTCTCCGAGATCGCGAGGTCTCTCTGACTGAGCGGCACAGCCCTCGAATGCTCGCCCGTCAATTGATACAACTCCGCGAGGTTGTTTAGAGTCGTCGCCACAAGCGGGTGCTCAGGTCCGAGAATTTTCTCCGAGATTGCGAGGCTGCGCTGATAGAGGGGGAGCGCTTTCGCGTACTCACCCATGTTCACATACAGCAGTGCCAGATTGTTCAGGCTGGTGGCGACGTCCGGATGCTCAGGTCCGAGAACTTTCTCGAAGATAGCGAGACTGCGCTGATACAACGGCAGCGCTTTGGCGTACTCGCCCATATCATCATATAGCATTGCCAGGTTGTTTAAGCTCGTGGCCACATCCTGGTGTTCAGGCCCGCTCGCCTTCTCGTCGAGTGCAAGGGCCCTTTGGTAGAGAGGCAATGCTTGCGCATATTGGCCCATGTTCCGATACAACGTCGCCAGATTATTCAGAGTGGTCGCCACGCTGCCGTGTTCCGGTCCGTGCACTTTCTCCTGAATTGCAAGGCTTCTTTGGTAGAAAGGCAAGGCCTGCGCATACTCGCCCAGTTCGTAATACAGCAGTGCCACGTTGTTCAGGCTCGTGGCGACATCGGCATGTTCGGGCCCTAAACTTTTCTCGCGGATCGCAAGGGTCCTTTGCTGGAGAGGCAATGCTTTCGCGTACTGGCCCATCCTCCGGTACACGCCGGCGAGGTCGTTCAGACTTTGCACGACGTTTTTATGCTCCGAACCCAGACTGCTTTCGCTAATCGCAAGGCTGCGTTCGTACATGCGTGCCGCGGCCGGATATTGCGCAAGCCCTTGATGCGATGCTCCGAGCAAGTCGATCACCGGCGTGAGAAATACGGATTCCTTGCCGAATCCCTCTTCGGCTAGCGACAGCGCGCGTTCAAGGAGCGAAATGGCATTGATCCGATTGCCGGCATGGATAGCAGCTTCTGCTTGCCGCATGAGATCCCCGAACCGTTTGACGGGAAACTCGGAAGCCGGAAGTTGATTTGACTGCGCGCCCGCAAGCTGCGCGGGAGCTTCCTTGCATCCACCCGGACCTAGACACTCCGGAACGTTGCCTTGCTTGAACACCGTCCGACCCGAGTCGTCAACCTCGCGTATCCCAGGCGCGCCGAACTCGGCATCGGCAGTCACGCCCGCCGCTGCGAGGTAGTAGATTCGATTTCGAGCGACGCCAACCCTTGACGTGGGGGAGATGACGACTCCCATCTTGGTGACGGGGGCGCGCGTCGCGCAAGCGTCGTAGACGGACTTCATTCCGCCTTCGCAGCGGGTCCCGGTTTGGCGCGAGGTGCATATACCATTGCGGCAATCGGTGCTGTATTCTGCGACCTGCCGCGCACAGGAATCGTAGCGCTCGCGTGTACCGGGTATGCACTCCATTTCCAGACGGCTTTCGACGCGGCTGCCTACTGCGAATTTGCGATCCAGGAAGTTTGCCTGCGCTTCCAGGAGTAGCCCGTGGATTTCTCCCGCGCCGGCGAGCTTCGCCCATATCTCCGACGCGAGGCGACGCACCACGCCGTCCCACAGCGTCAACGCGAGCCCGCGTAGCGCGGCTTCTTCCGGCGGTGCCTTGCCGTCCGTGTACTGCATCGAGAACGGCAGATGCAGATACACTCTTCCATCGGCGAAGCGGCGCACGTGGCCCTTGCCGGCGAAGTCGATGCGCCATGGGCCGGCGCGCGAGTAGATCTCGGGCAAAGCCCCGGAAAGCGCGGCATTCACCTGCTCCTGCAGGCGCTTAAGCGGCTCTTCCTTGTGGACGTCGGGGCTGGCGAGGAACTCCACTCCGTCGAGCGCTGCCACCACCCGGTCCTGTGCCGCTTTGAGTTCGAGTGTCTTGCCTTCGTACCCCGTGCGCTCAAAGCGCAGGCGCAGGATTGACATCTCACTATGGAACTCGGCCTCGTAGGCAAACGGTGTGATGCCCAAAGGCACGCGCTGGGTGCCGCGCAAGAGGAACACCTGCGCGCCCTGTGGTTCAGACTCCAGCCGTACCTCCTTGCGCACCTCTGCGAAGGCGCCAGCCGCGATCGTGCACAGCAGCGCGAAGAGCAGCGCTTTCAAGGTCAGAGGGCGCCGGCCGCCAGGAGGTTGTTGCGCACAAAGGTGAGGAACCGGAGCATGTCCTCGGAGTTTGAATAATCCCGGGCGGCCCAGGTGCCCGACGACAGCGCCGTGCAGTTGGTCTGCTGATTTCCGGACATGTTAAGAGCCTCCGTCAAGCCCAACGAGAAAACGCCCAGCGCCGCCCGTCTTCCCGCGCCCAGCATTATGCATTTTCCCTGGACCTTCACGGAAATACGCACTTCAGTGCTTTTCGGACCAAGCTCGCGGACCACGATCGAATAGAAGTACATATGTTCGGTCGAGCTGTCCAGATTGACGTTCTTCGGCACCATGCGCAGGGAACGGCTCGCTAGGATGTGGCCGGCCGATTTCTGCTCACCGTCAATGTGGAATTGCGCTTGGCTCGCCGAGACGTTTGCCGCACGGTAGACGTCCTCGAATGCGGCGTTGTAGACGCTGGTTCTTGTCGCCTGGGCGGAAGCCTGGTCCGGTAGCGTAGCCGGGGTCGGGAAAGCTTCGCGCGCCGTCATGAACGTCTCGGGCGAGTACGTTGGCCCGCTGGCGCAGCCCGCGATGAGCGCACATACGGCGCCTGCCAATAGCCACCCGATTGCTGGAATCCTCATCATCATTCTCCTCCTGTCGTGATCATTTCTCCCCAATGAGTGTCTGCAACTGTGATCTCCGTCACGTATTTTGCACCACACACTGGAATTCTTATGATCGTCTTCGCGCGCGGCATTCGCCGCGTGCGGCTCGTTTGCTTCGTGGCAGAGTGGTACAGGGGCATACCGAGAAGGAAGGCTCTGCGAGCCTAAATTGTTATTGTTATTTGGAATCGGCCTCCCTGACCGATCCGCCGTTGTTCCACGTTATTGGGCGAAAAGGCTACGCGCTCTTCGCGCACTTTGCAACACATGGGGTGAGTAACGCGCTCAATGCGAATAGGACTTGCTTGCGCTTCCCGTCCCTCACCCAACACCGATCGCGTTATTTTGCAGCGGCGCAAGCACAGGGGTTGTGTGTCTGCTTTCGAGAAACGCGACAGGCCGCTCAGGGTCGTGAGTACGCTCTCACAGTTTGGAAAAGCTGCCTCTGGCCGGAATTTCAGCAGGCGGCGGGTGTCACGGACAACAACCGGGGCAATAGCGGCTATTAGGCAGTCGCTTCAAATTCGCTGTTGATAGTCGCGTTAAGCCCGCTTCGATACGCCAATAAATGTATTTCTGTAGCCTGCTGCTCTCAATGCTTTCGTGACTTTCCTATTGAGCCACAGCAGTATGACAAGATCTACCAGTGGGACACACATGACGATAACGAACAAGAGCTGCGCTCGACGCGCGTAACCCAATCCGGACAGGACGCGAAGTAATCCGATGAGAGCCAAAGTCAACGAGACGACGGTGCCAATGACAACTGCTATGTTTCCGATCGCAACGGGAAGCCATATATCGCCCGCATACACGAGTATTGCAAAAAACATCGCGCCGAACCATAGCAGGATCGCGTAAAACACGAGGTTATAGCCTGACGCGACTTTGGCGATAGATGGAAAACCAGCATCAGTCGGTGCGGTCGGAGGGGCTGCCGAATTTGGCGACACGGTGGTCTCTTATTGGTGAGCGTCCAACTGAAGTACCTTTCCTAACAACAGCGCGGGAGTGTCGAGGCCCTTATCGGCTTAAGGTAAATCAATTTGTGACCTTTCATTGCGATCTCTGCCAGCGAGACGCCTTCGTTTCAGCAACGCCAGTTCCCATCATTCTTAACGGAATGCCAGTCTACGCTTGAACGGCCGCTATCAGGAAACCTGACAGGCAGCAATGGGTCGACTGCTGTCCTTAGCGTCTCCGGATAACAGAGACGCGGAAACCATCTCGACATCACCCGTCTGGCACTGCGCGGCCCTGCGCCAACGCCCTACGCCGCGCGGCTCGGGCGCCTGGCAGGTAGTTCAGCGACCACCAAGGCGCCGACCAGGATCACGGCCCAGGACAGGTAGAGCCAGAGCAAGAAAATCGGGATCGCGGCGAACGCCCCGTAGATCACCGCATAGGTGGGGAGTTTCGCCAGATAAAGGCCGAACAGGCGTTGCATCACTGCAAAGCCGAGTGCGGCGAGCAGTCCGCCACAAGCGGCGTGCCATCGTACTACGCGGCGATTCGGCACCGCCCAGTAAAGCAGGGCAAACATCGCGGTCATCAAGGTGAAGGTCACAAGCTTGAGCAGGTCGGCTTCGGCCCAGAACGGCTCTTCTATCAGGCCAAGCGAGGCGCTGGCAATGTAGGTCGTCAGCGCCAGACTGCCGCCGAAGAGCAGCGGCCCGAGCAACAGGGCCAACAGGTGCATGGCGATGCGGCGCAGCAGCGGGCGATTCTCGCGCACCTCCCAGATCGCGTTGAAGGTGCGTTCGATGGTCAGCATCTGCGCCAATGCGATTACGATCAGCGCGACGCTGCCGATCAGGGTCAGGTGCTGGGTCTTGCGCGTGAACTCGCCGACATACTTGACGATGATGGTGCCCGCCCGATCGGGCAGCAGATTGGCAAGCAGGAATTGCTCGAGGGCTTTGGACAGACCTTCGGCGAATGGCAGGCGCGCGATAATCGCGACCGCGATCGCAATCATCGGCACCAGACTTAGCAAAGTGGAAAATGACAGGGCGGCCGCAGCCTGCGCGCAACGTTCGCCGACGAAGCGCCTGAACACGCGGAATGGGAGCAGCAGGAGATGCATGTGATCGGGAGCCCAGGAAGAATTTAACCCCACGGCGCGAAGTACCTTTAGAGCCCCTAACACAATGAAACACGCGTGCGACTATGAAGTTTGGGATGCAGCGCAAGGCGCGGCGGGTCGTTACAGGATACGGTAGCTAGAATACCGCAAAAGCCGGATCGCGCGGAGACTTGGCATCTTTGGCTTGCGCGCAGGCACCGCGTCCGCGGCGTATGCCAGAATAGGGCTTCGCGCCCCGGCGTATTTGTCTCGGCCGCCGGGCGCCACCGAACCGGACCTACTGCATGAGCACCGACACGCCGGCCGCCGCCAGTCCACCTGCGCCACCGCGCAGCCGGCGCACGCTCGCCGCCTGCTGCGGCGCGCACGTGCTGCACGACGGATTTTCCGATTCGCTGTACGTGCTGTTCCCGGTGTGGCAGGCCGCATTCGGATTGTCGTTCGCGCAAGTCGGCCTGCTGAAGACCTTGTATTCGGGTTCGATGGCGGCGCTGCAGGTGCCGGCGAGCCTGGCCGCGGAGCGCGTCGGCGAGCGCGCGCTGCTTGCGCTCGGCACGCTCATTGCGGCGGCCGGATTCATCGCCTCTGGTTGGACCGCGGGTTTTCTCGGCCTTGCGCTGTGCCTGATGTTCGCCGGGGCCGGCGCAAGCGTGCAGCATCCGCTCGGCGCCGCGCTGACTTCGCGCGCGTTCGAAGGCGAGCAGCAGCGGGCCGCGCTGAGCACATACAACTTCTCCGGCGATGTCGGCAAGGTGCTGCTGCCGGCGCTGTGCGCGGCGCTGCTCGCCGTGCTCGACTGGCACGCGGTGACTTCGCTCGCGGGCGCGCTTGGTCTCGGCGCGGCGCTCGCGATCTGGTTCGCCGTGCCGCGGGCGCTCCACCAGACGGTCGCGGCAGCGGCAGCACCCGACGCGCCTGCCACCGCAGCCGCCGCGCCGGGTTCCCCAACGAGCGCGCGGAGCGCGCTGGCGAACCCGGGTTTCATTTCGCTTTCGGCGATCGGCGTCATCGACAGCGCAACGCGCATGGGTTTTCTGACGCTGTTGCCTTTCGTCCTGATCGCCAAAGGCGCTTCGGTCACGCAGGTCGGCTTTGCGCTGAGCCTCACGTTTGCGGGCGGCGCGGCGGGAAAATTTTTCTGCGGCCTGATCGCCGCGCGCGCCGGCGTGCTGCGCACCACCATCCTGACCGAGCTTGCCACCGCCGCCGGCATCGTCGCACTGCTGCCGCTGTCGCTCGAAGCTTCGATGCTGCTGTTACCCGCGATCGGCATCGCGCTGAACGGCACCTCGTCGGTGCTCTACGGCACGGTGGCGGAATTGGTGCCGGCTGCGCGGCGCGCGCGTGCATTCGGGATTTTCTACACGCTCACCATCGGCGCGGGCGCCGTGTCACCCCTGATGTACGGCCTGCTCGGCGACGCGTTCGGCGTGCCGCGCACCATCGCCGTCATCGCGGCAGTGGTGCTGCTGGTGCTGCCGCTGACGCTGGGGCTGCGCCCGGCGCTGCGCGCGCTGCGGGCTGGTTAGGTAGCGGCCTCGGCTCAGAACTCGACGGCGAACTCGGTAGCCTGCCAGATCGCGCGCTTGGCGTCGAGCTCGGTGGCGACATCCGCCCCGCCGATCAGCGTGTGCGGGACGCCGGCCGCCTCCAGCCCCGCCACCAACTCGCGCCGCGGCTCCTGGCCGGCGCAAATAACCACGGTATCCACCGCGAGCAGCCGCTCTTCGTTGTTGACGCGAATATGGAGGCCGGCATCATCGATCTTCACGTACTCGACGCCGCCCTGCATGTGCACGCCGCGTTTTTGCAGCAGCAGGCGCCGCGCCCAGCCGGTGGTCTTGGCCAGGCCGTCGCCGACCTTGGTGCTCTTTCGCTGCAACAGCCAGACCTCGCGCGGCGTCGGTGGCATCTGCGGCGCGGTGAGACCGCCGCGGTTGGCGCCATAGTTCGGGTCGATGCCCCATTCCTTGCGGTAGGCGTCGATCGGGTCGCCATGATCTCCGCCATGGGTGAGGAATTCGGCCACGTCGAAGCCGATGCCGCCGGCGCCGACCACCGCCACTTTGCTGCCGGCGATCTTGCTGCCTTCGATCAGGTCGATGTAGTTCACCACCTTGGGATGGTCGATGCCCGGGATCGCGGGCTTGCGCGGCGTGATGCCGGTGGCGATGACGACGTGGTCGAAACCCGACAGGTCGGCGCCGGCAACGCGCCGGTTGAGCTGTACATCGACGTGCAATTCCTTCAGCCGCGTGCCGAAGTAGCGCAGCGTCTCGCCGAACTCCTCTTTGCCCGGAATGCGGCGCGCCAGATTGAACTGGCCGCCGATCTGCGGCGCCGCATCGATCAGCGTGACCTTGTGCTTTCGCTCGGCCAGCGTCGTTGCCGCAGCGAGCCCAGCCGGGCCGGCGCCGACGACAGCCACTTTTTTCGGCGCGCCGGTGGGCAGCACCTCGATGTCGGTCTCGTGGCAAGCGTAGGGGTTGACCAGGCAGGAACACAACTGACGCGAAAAAATATGATCGAGGCAGGCCTGGTTGCAGGCGATGCAGGTATTGATCGCGTCGGCGCGGCCGGCGGCGGCCTTGTTGACGAACTCTGCATCGGCAAGGAAAGGGCGTGCCATCGACACCATGTCCGCGTCGCCGCGCGCGAGAATGTCCTCGGCGACCTGCGGGTCGTTGATACGGTTGGTGGTGATCAGCGGCAGCTTTACCTGGCCCATCAGGCGCCGCGTGACCCAGGTGTAGGCGCCGCGCGGCACGCTGGTCATGATGGTCGGAATGCGCGCCTCGTGCCAGCCGACGCCGGTGTTGATGATGGTGGCGCCGGCCTTTTCGACTTCCTTGGCGAGCGCCACGACTTCATCCCAGGTGCTGCCGTTCTCCACCAGGTCGAGCATCGACAGCCGGTAGATGATGATGAAGTTCGCGCCGGCGCGCGCGCGCACCGCTCGGATGACCTCGAGACCGAAGCGGATGCGGTTGTCAAAACTGCCGCCCCAGCGGTCGTCGCGATGGTTGGTGGCGGGCGCGATGAACTGGTTGATCAGGTAGCCTTCCGAGCCCATGATCTCGACGCCGTCGTAGCCGGCGAACTGGCACATCGCCGCGCATTGCGCGTAGTCGGCGATGGTCTGGGCGATATCTTCCTCGGTCATCGCGCGCGGCGTGGTCGGGTTGATCGGCGCCCTGATCGCAGAAGGGGCGACCGAACTCTTGCTGTAGGCGTAGCGGCCGGTATGCAGAATCTGCACGCAGATTTTGGTCTCGTATCGATGCACCGCCTCGGTGATGACGCGATGGCGCAGCGCTTCCTTTTCGTTATTCAGGATCGAGGCGCCCTGCATCACGATGCTGTCCTCATTCGGCGCGAAGCCTCCGGTGACGATCAGTCCGACGCCGCCCTTGGCGCGCGCGGCGTAGAAGGCCGCCAAGCGCCGGTGCGATTCGGGAATGTCCTCGAGTCCGGTGTGCATCGAGCCCATCAGCACGCGGTTGCGCAGCGACGTGTAGCCGAGATCAAGGGGGCGAAGCAGGTGCGGATAGGGCATGGCTGGGTCCGGGTAGGTGGAGGGGCGATGGGGCGCCGCGGAAACGCGGGGCGCGGTTGAGCATGGGATCCGGCGAAACGTCGTATTTCGGTTCTTGACGTCGGCAGTATACACGCGCCAATTCACCGAATGAGGTAATGTCTCATCGGCGGAATTCAATCAGACAGAGGAGGCAGTATGGAACAAAGGATCCGTGTCACCATCACCGACGGCGTCGCCGACGTGCGCCTCTGCCGTGCGGACAAAATGAACGCGCTCGACCAGGCGATGTTCGACGCGCTGGTCGAGACCGGCAGCCGCCTCGCGCGCGAGCGCGGGCTGCGGGCGGTGGTGATCTCCGGCGAGGGACGCGCGTTCTGCGCTGGCCTGGATATGGGTCGCTTCGCGCAAATGGCGGGCGCAGCCGGAGACGGCAGCAGTGCCGCCGCCGAGCTGCGGCTCGGAACGCGCAGCCACGGCATCGCCAACGCCGCGCAGTACGCGGTGCTGGTGTGGCAGGACATTCCGGTGCCGGTGATCGCGGCGGTCCACGGCGTCGCCTTTGGCGGCGGCTTCCAGCTGGCGCTGGGCGCGGACATGCGCTTCGTCGCCCCGGACACCAAGATGTCGGTGATGGAAATCAAGTGGGGCCTGGTGCCCGACATGGGCGGCATGCTGCTGATGCGGGATCTCGCGCGCGGCGACGTGATCCGCGAACTGACGTTCTCCGGCCGCGTGTTCTCCGGGACCGAGGCGCTGGCGCTGGGTTTCGCCACGCGCGTTTGCGAAGATCCCTATGCCGCGGCGCTCGCCTTCGCGCGCGAAATCGCCGGCATGAGCCCGCATGCCGTGCGCGCAAGCAAGCGGTTGATGAAGGTGATGCAGTCGGGTGACGCGGCCGCCATACTGCGAGCCGAATCCGACGAGCAGATGCGGCTGATCGGCAGCGCCAACCAGAAGGAAGCGGTGATCGCCAATATCGCGAAGCGCGCGCCGCGCTTCGCCGAAGCGGAAAGCGCCTGAGGCGGTTCGCGCCGCGCCTCAGTTCGCCTGCGCGCCGGAATCCTTGACCACCTTGCCCCAGCGCGCGATCTCGCTCTTCACATGCGCGTCGAGCTGCGCGGGCGTGGAGCCGACGATCTGATAGCCGTAGCCCTCGATCCGCTGTTTGGCTTCCGGCACCGCCATGGCTTTGATGAACTCCGCGTTCAGCTTCTGCACGATGGGCGCCGGCGTCCCGGCCGCGGCGAAAATGCCGTACCAGGCCGAGATGTCGAAGCCGGGCACGCCCGATTCCTGGATCGTCGGCACCTGCGGCAGCACGTGCGAGCGCTTCGCCGTCGACACACCGATCGCGCGGAACTTGCCGCCCTGGATCTGCGCGAGCGAAGACGACAGGCTGTCGAACATGAGGTCGACTTCGCGCCCGAGCAAACCCGTGACCGCGGGCCCGCTGCCTTTGTAGGGCACATGCGTAATGTCCACGCCGACCACCGACTTGAAGTATTCGACCGCCAGGTGGCTGGTATTGCCGGCGCCGGCCGAGCCGTAGTTGAGCTTGCCCGGATTGGCCTTGGCCGCGGCGATCAGGTCCTGGATCGTGTGGATGTTCGACTGCGCATTCACCACCACGACCAGCGGCAGCGTCGCCGCCAGGGTGATGGAGGTGAAATCCTTCACCGTGTCGTAAGGCAGTTTCGGCACCAGCGTGGCGTTGATCGCGTGCGCGGTCAGCAGCATCACCAGGGTGTAGCCGTCGGGCGCCGACTTGGCGATGAAATCCGCGCCTATGGTCGAGCCCGCGCCTGGCTTATATTCAATCAGCACCGGCTGGCCCAGGCTCTTCGACATCTCGTTGGCGATCGGCCGCGCGAGGATGTCCGAGCTGCCTCCCGGCGTATAGGGCATCACCAGGCGGATCGGTTTGCTCGGATAGGTCTGCGCGAACGTGCCCTGCGCGAGCAGCAGGCAGGCGGCGCCGGCGAGCGCGGCCAGCAGCTTTGCGGTTTTCATGGTCTTGTCTCCGTCATGGTGGTGGGATTGTTTGGCTAGCGGATGCATCTTTGGCTTGATCGATTGAATCCGGCAGACCCGAAAGCATGCAGATGCGCCGTCGCCCGCCATTGTAATGGTACGAGAGGTTGCCCATCCAACGCTACTCGGGCGAACCGCGAAAGGCAATCTCAGCGGCGCCGGCCGGCGGCTATACTTGTCACATGCCAGAGGATCGCCCCCAGCCCGCGCTCGGTGGGCCGCTTATGTTTGCCGCCCTCGGTATCGCGGGCGCGTTCCTCGCCATGCTAGCGGTGTATGTAGGCACGGGCCTGTACGACGGTTTTCTCGACTGGGATCTGCATCACCTCGGCCGCAGATTCCGCCGCGCCCTTCCATGGGCCCTGCCGCTTGCAGCCGTTGCCGGCGTCCTGCTGCGCGTCTACTACGCGCGCCTGCTTCGGCCGGGCGTATCCGGCGTGGCCATGCTGTGGACCATCGTGCGGGCCTTCATCCATTTTCCTTTTTTCGGCATGCTGGCGCTGCTCGCCGTAGTGTGGGGTTTTATTCTGGCCGGCTGGAACTTCGTCATGATCCGATGGGGGCGAGGCGCGGGCGTGACAGCCGCGGATTCCGAATCCATTTTCCTGCACTGGCTGGGCCCGCCACTGTGGATCATCCTGCTGCCGTTCATCGCCGCGAAACTGCCGATGGAGGGCGATCTGGAGCTTCCGCAAACGATTTCGCGCCGCCGCCTTCTGCGCTGGCTGCCCGCCGCGCTCGCCTTGGTCTTTCTCTATACTGGCGGGGTGTCCGAAGAAACCGGCGAGCGCGTCGATCCCAACTGGCTTGCCGCCTTCGCGAGTTTCTGGCTAGCCGACTACCTGATGGTGACCCTGCGTGTCGCCCCGATTCTTCGTTTTCGTCTGCGTTCTTGACAGGAGAGATGTGATGACACAGCTGATGTTACTCCTTCTTGTTGTGCTGCCTGTCGCCGCCGCGCAGGCCGGCGGCTCGAACTACGGCATCGCGCCCGGCGCGCTGCCGCAGTTCTCCGCCAAGGTGAGCGAGTGGCCGGTGCCGACGCCGCGCTTCGCGCGCGACCCGGCGATCGCGCCAGACGGAAGCGTCTACATCAGCGTGATGGCGGGCAACAAAATCGCCCGCTTCGATCCGAAAACAAAGAGTTTCAAGGAGTGGGATCTGCCCTCCGGGCACGCCCCGCACGGCCTGCTCGTGGACAAGACCGGCATGGTGTGGACGACGGGCAACGGCAACGGCACCATCGGCAAGCTCGATCCCGCGACCGGCAAGATGGTGGAATACAAGACGCCCTCCGGAGGCGGCGGCCCGCATACCCTGGTGATCAGCGACGATCAGAGCACCATCTGGTTCACCATGCAAAGCGGCAACAAGGTGGCGAGCCTCGACACCAAGAGCGGCAGAATCGTCGAGTATCCAACCTCGGGCGGCCCCTACGGCCTCGCCCTCGACCAGGCGGGCAACGTCTGGTTCTGCCGCATGGGCGATAACAAAATGGGCAAGCTCGATCCGCACACAGGAAAAATGAGCGAAGTGGACACCGGGCGCGGTTCCCATCCGCGCCGCGTCGCAACCGACCGCGACGGCATACTCTGGATCGCCTACTTCGGCAACGGCAAGCTGGCGAAGCTCGATCCAAACGCGATGAAAGTGGTGAAGACTTACCCCTTGCCCGGCGGCGATGCCGGTCCCTATGCGGTGACCGCGGACGGCGGCGGCATGGTATGGGTCAACGAAATCAACACCGACACCGTGGTGCGCTTCGATCCGAAGACCGAGCAGATGCGCGTGGTGCCGCTGCCCTCGCGCAACAGCGGCATCCGCAAGATGGTCGTCGATGCCGGCGGGAAGCTCTGGTACATGGGCTCGCACAACGGGCGGCTCGGCGTAATCGAATAGATTTCAAAAGCCGAGTCAGGCCAAGAGCGCCTAACACAATGAAACACGTGATACGTAGCGACCAGGAGGGGACCGGTCGACGCATGCGCCACGCGGTGCGCAAGCCACCGAAACAAGCCCGAACAGCTCTAATATGTGCGCCGCGCCAGCGCAAGCTGAATTTTCGCTGACTGCGCCGCGTAAATTGTCAGATAATCCTTCGCGGATCATGCATCGGATCCAGTTGCCGAAAGATTGATAAGGGGGAAGCCATTGGCCAGGTCAGGACTTGCGATAGTGTGTTTGACGCTGCTCGGCGCCTGCGCCGGGCAGCCGAACAAAACACCGGATGCGGCGCTGCCGGCGGCGCGCCATGCGGCTTACGCGTCGACCTACCAGGCTGCGTCCAGCCCGCCGGTTCTGATCCGGGGCGCAACGCTGCTGACCGGAACCGGCCAGCGGCTTGACGAAGCCGATGTGCTGATCGTCGCCGGGCGCATCAGCGCGGTCGGCCACAAGCTCGAAGCGCCAGCCGGGGCGCAGTTGATCGATGGCAAGGGTAAGTGGGTGACGCCGGGGCTCATCGACGCGCATTCGCATCTGGGCGTGTATCCGAGCCCGAATGTGCGGGCCCATAGCGACGGCAACGAAATCACCAATCCGGTTACCGCGAACGTGTGGGCCGAGCACTCGGTTTGGCCGCAGGATCCGGGATTCGAGAAGGCCCTGGCGGGCGGTGTCACGACAATGCAGGTGCTGCCGGGCTCCGCGAACCTGATCGGCGGGCGCACGGTGGTGCTGAAGAACGTCGCGGCGGTCACTTACCAGGCGATGAAATTCCCGGGCGCCCCGCAGGGGCTGAAAATGGCCTGCGGGGAAAATCCCAAGCGCATCTATGGCGAGAGAAAGCAGGCGCCGAGCACGCGCATGGGCAATGTGGCCGGCTACCGGGCACAGTGGGTGGAGGCGCAGCAATACGTTCGCGATTTCGACGAATACGGGAAGAAGCTCGCGGCGAAGGACAAGGACGCGAAGCCGCCCAAACGCGACCTGCGCCTGGATACGCTGGCCGCGGCGCTCAAGGGAGAAATCCTGATTCAGATCCACTGTTACCGCTCGGACGAAATGGCGCTCATGCTCGACATGGCCGACGAATTCGGCTATCGCATCACCGCCTTCCATCATGCGGTCGAGGCATACAAGATCGCCGATCTTCTCGCCGAGCGCCGCGTGTGCGCGGCGATGTGGGCGGACTGGTGGGGCTACAAGATGGAACTCTTCGACGGCATTCAGGAGAACATTGCGTTCGTCGACTACCCGGCCAACGGCTGTGCAATCGTGCACTCGGATTCCGAGGAGGGAATCCAGCGGCTCAACCAGGAAGCGGCCAAGGCGATGGCGCGCGGATCGCGCGCCGGCCTCAGCATCGCGCCGGAACGCGCCATCATGTGGCTCACCGCCAATCCTGCCCGTGCGCTTGGCATCGATCAGCAGACGGGGACGCTCGAAGCCGGCAAGATGGCCGACGTCGTTATCTGGAACCGCAATCCCTTCAGCGTCTACGCGCTTGCCGAAAAAGTGTTCATCGACGGCGCGCCTGCCTATGACCGCGCGCGCCGCAATGCGCAGCCGCGCTCGGACTTCATGCTCGGCCAGCCGCTTCCGGGAGTCGCGCCATGATTACCCTTCGCAGCGTGTTGGCGCTGATTGCAGCCGGAACGCTTTGGAGCGGCGGCGCTGCCATGGCACAAGATGTCCTGATTCGAGGCGCCGAAGTTCACACCGTTACGGGCCAGGGCAAGCTCGACAACACGGATGTCCTGGTTCGCGGCGGAAAGATCGAGGCGGTGGGCGTCGGTCTGGCGGCGCCCCCGGGAACGGCGGTAATCGAGGCCAAAGGCCGTCCGCTGACCCCGGGCTTTTTTGGCGGACTTTCCGACATAGGGATCAACGAAGTCCCGAGCGAAAAGGCGACGGTCGATTCCGGCCTGACGGTCGGCGCGGACAAGCTCATGGACGCACAGTGGCGTCCCGAGTTCGACGTCACGCTTGCCTACAACCCGAATTCGGTGCTCCTGCCGGTGACCCGGATCGAAGGCCTGACATGGACGGTACTCACGCCGGAGAGCATTCCGGGAGGGAGTTTTGTCGCCGGCCAAGGCGCTGCGGTGCTGCTCGACGGGGGCTACGACGCGGTTCTGGGCGGCAGCCAGGCGCTGTTCGTGAACCTGGGCGGCGATGCCCTGCAGTGGTCGGGCGGGAGCCGGGCTGCGCAATACATGCTCCTCGAACAGGCATTCCGCGAGGCGCGCGGAAACTCGCCGGCGGCGCCCCAGCCGCTGCTGCATCCCGCGGGGCGCGAAGTCTTGGCGAAGTACCTCGGCGGCGGCCGGGTCGTACTGCATGTCGAACGCGCCGCGGATATTCGCCGGGCGGTCGCATTCGTGCGGCAGGCCGGCATGAAACCGATCGTTGTAGGCGGAACCGAGGCATGGATGGTCGCCGACGAACTCGCGCGCAACGGCGTGCCCGTGCTGCTCGATCCGCTGGAGAATCTGCCCTCGGACTTCGACGGCATCGGCGCGAGGCTGGACAACGCCGCGCTCCTCTATCGCGCCGGGGTTCGCGTCGCCTTCAGCGGGTCCGGCAGTTTGAACGCGCGCAAGATCCGCCAGCAGGCCGGCAGTGCGGTCGCCCACGGCCTACCCTGGAACGCGGCGCTCGCGGGCTTGACGGCGATTCCGGCCGAACTATTCGGGATCGGCGCCGGCCGCGGACGCATAGCGGTGGGTCAGGCGGCCGATCTCGTGCTGTGGAGTGGCGACCCGCTGGAAGTCACCACGGCCGCCGAGCAGGTGTGGATCGCCGGACGCGCCATCGAGATGCGCTCGCGCCAGACCGAGTTGCGCGATCGCCATCTGGAGCGCTTGCGCAGCAAGACCGCGCGCTGATGCGCCGCCAGCACTGGCATCAGGCACATTCACGGTTCGGCATCGTCGGATGAACATCCAAAGACTGGGACGCTTGCTGATTCGCACCAAGCCGCTCGATGGCGGCGGCGACGGTGGGCTGAGCCGTTCACTCGGTTTGTTTTCGCTGACCATGCTGGGGGTCGGCGCAACCATAGGCACGGGCATTTTTTTCACCCTCGCCGAAACCGTGCCGAAGGCGGGGCCTGCGGCGATCCTGTCGTTTCTGATCGCGGCGATAACCGCCGGGCTGACCGCGCTTTGCTACTCCGAGCTCTCGTTCAGGATTCCGGCCGCGGGTTCTTCGTATTCCTACGCCTACGCAACCTTCGGCGAGTTCCTCGCTTACCTGGTCGCCGCCTGTCTGCTGCTTGAATACGGCCTTGCCGCAAGCGCGACGTCGATCGGCTGGTCGGCGTATCTGAACAACTTCCTGCATCACGCTTTCGATTGGCAAATTCCCGAGATGCTGCGTTCGAACATGATCTCGTCGGGCGCGAACGGCGTCGAAATTCACCTGGGCAGGATCAACCTGCCGCCGATCATTCTGGTGGTGATGTGCGGCATCCTGCTGTTGCGCGGGGCCAAGGATTCGGCCACGACCAATTCCGTGATGGTGGTGATCAAGCTGGCTGTCCTGGTTTTTTTCGCAGCCGTCGCCTTCACCGGTTTCAGCGCTGAAAACCTCACGCCGTTTTTCAATCCCGACAACAGCAAGGGTTATGCCGGCATGGCGGGCGTGACGGCCGCGGCAGGCACTGTGTTCTTCTCCTTCATCGGCCTCGACACGGTGGCCACGGCCGGCGAGGAAGTGAAGAATCCGACGCGCAATGTCCCGCTGGGAATTCTGGCGGCGCTGTTGATCGTGACGGCGTGCTATCTGTTGGTCGCGGTGGCCGCCGTGGGCGCGCAGCCGGCGCGGCAATTCCAGGGACAGGAGGCGGGCCTGGCGGTGATTCTACAAAATGTCACCGGCAAGTCCTGGCCCGCGCTGGTTCTATCCGCCGGCGCGGTGATCTCGGTATTCAGCGTCACCCTGGTGACCCTCTACGGACAAACCCGGATCCTGTATGCGATCAGCCGCGACGGGCTCATCCCCAAGGCGTTTCACCGGGTTGACGCGCTGACCTTGGCCCCGGTGAACAATACGATCGTCGTCTGCGTGCTGGTGGGCCTCGTGGCAGGCTTCGTCGATTCTGCGTTCCTGTGGGACATGGTGAGCATGGGCACGCTGGTGGCTTTCGCGGTGGTCTCGGCGGCGGTGCCGGTGTTGCGCCGCAAAGGCATCGGCTCGGACAGCGCCGGTTTTCGCGTCCCGTTCGGCCCCTATCTGATTCCCGGACTCAGCATCGTCTCCTGTGCGTACATTGTGAAAGATCTGTCCGCCAACACGCACATGGTGTTCTTCATCTGCATGGGGATCGCGGCCCTCAGCTACTTCGCCTATGGCATCCACAACTCGCGGCTGAACTAATCCGCCCCTCGTGTGCCGGCGTCAGCGGCGCATCTGCAATACACTATCGCATTTGGCGTCGCCGTATCGATTGCGGCGCGCCGCCACCGCAGGACCTGCCGCGCGCGGCCCGCCGGCGCCATGGACTCTGACGATGACCGACTCCTATCTTGATTTTGCCAACTCCGCATTGGGTGCCTGGCTCACCCATACGCTCGGTCTGCCCAAACCGCTCGTGCTGGAGCGTTACCGGCCGGGCCAACCGGTGATCAAAGGTTCTGTTCTCCTCGGCGCCGGCGGCGAGCCGCAATTGCTCGAGGCGCTTGCGGCGGCGCTCAAATCCATGGACGCGCAGACACTGGCCCATGCGCGGCTGCCGCAGTGGATGGCGCTGGCCAACCGGGCGGGCCTGATGACCGGCCGTTGGGGCGTCGATGGCCGGCCGGGTGAAAAGCTCAAGGCCCTGCTGTTCGATGCGACCGGCATGGACGACAGCGCGCAGTCTGACGCGCTCTATTGGTTCTTCCACGATGCCGCGCGCTCGGTGCTGCCCTGCGGCCGCGTCGTCGTTCTCGGCCGTCCGCCCGAGGCCTGCGCGAACCCGCGCAAGGCAACCATGCAGCGCGCGCTCGAAGGCCTGACCCGCTCGCTCGCGAAGGAGCTCAAGCGCGCGATCGCCGTGCAGCTGGTCTACGTCGCCGACGGCGCCGAACGCGGGATCGAATCGACGCTGCGCTTCCTTTTGTCGCCGCGCTCCGCCTATATGTCGGCGCAGGTCATCCGCATCGGAGCGCCGGTCGGTCCGCAATCGGCGCCCGCCGATTGGGACCAGGCCCTCGCCGGCAAGAAAGTTCTGGTGACCGGCGCAGCGCGCGGCATCGGCGCGTCGATTGCCGAAGTCATGGCCCGCGACGGCGCCGAAGTGATTTGCCTCGACCTGCCGCAACCGGGCCTGGAGGACAGCGCCGCCAGACTGGGCGGCACGGCGATGGCGCTGGACATCGGCGCGGCCGATGCGCCGCAACGGCTCGTCGACGCCGCTCGCGCGCAAGGCGGCTGGGACGTGGTGGTGCACAACGCCGGCATCACGCGCGACAAGACCATCGCCAACATGCAGGAACACTGGTGGCAGATGGTGGTCAACGTCAATCTGTCCACGCAGGAACACATCAACGACGCGCTCGTCGAATCGGGCGCGCTCGCCGCCGGCGGCCGCATTGTTTGCGTGTCGTCCATCTCCGGCATTGCGGGAAACCTCGGGCAGACCAACTACGCGCTGTCCAAGGCCGGCGTGGTGGGCATGGTGCAAAGCACCGCCCCGCTGCTTGCCGCGCGTGACATCACCATCAACGCCGTGGCGCCCGGCTTCATCGAGACGCAGATGACGGCGGCGATTCCCTTCGCCCTGCGCGAGGCCGGCCGCCGCCTGAATTCGATGAGCCAGGGCGGGCTGCCGCAGGATGTCGCCGAAGCCATCGCCTGGCTTGCCGGCCCGGCATCGAGCGGCTTGAACGGCAACGTCGTGCGCGTGTGCGGTCAGAGCATGATCGGTGCCTAAGAGCCCCTAACACAATGAAACACGTGATGCGTTGCGACCAGGGCGGGATGGATGCAAGGCGCGGCGCGCCGGCAAGGGCCATTCCCTTGCCAAGCGGCGCAACGCCGCAGACGCCCGTCCTGGTCGCAACCCGTAGGGACGTCGGCGTTTGGGCGCATCGCTGCGTTGCGGCGGCTTGCTTGGGAACCACCCAAGCTGCGCCGCTGCGCCTTGCGCTGCATCCCAAACGCCATAGTCGCACACGCGTTTCATTGTATTAGGGGCTCTAACGCTCATGAAGACGGTCGAATTCGAGCAGCCGGCGAGCCTCGCTGCCCTGTACTTTGGCGTGCTGCTCTCCAGCCGCAAGCGTCCCGGGCCGGTCGACGCGCTGCCGCGCGTGACCTATGTGCGGCCGCGGGTCGTGCTCGAGTCGGCGCGCATCGCGGACTACGCGCGCGTCTGCGGCTTCGGCGAAGCGCACGGCGTGCCGATCACCTACCCGCAGATGCTGAGCTTTCCCCTGGTCATGGCGTTTCTTGGCTCCGCCGACTGCCCCTGGCCTGCCCTCGGCACGGTGCACCTCGCAAACAGCATCGAGCAGCGGCAGCGTTTGAGTCCGGGCGATGCGCTGCGCGTGGAACTGTCCACCGGGACGCTGCTCGCGCACGAAAAAGGACAGGTATTCACCCTCGAATTGAAAATTTTGCGCGCGGACGAAATCGTCTGGACGGCCACCCAGACCCTTCTGCGCCGTCGCGTCAAGAACCCCGTGGGGCCGGCCTTTTCCGGCGACTTGAACTCGAGCGGGCCCGCCGCGGAAATGGCGCTGTCGCACCAAGCCGATTTCTCCGCGCCGGGCAACGTCGGGCGCCGCTATGGCCGCGTCTCGGGTGACCTCAATCCCATCCATCTTTCGGCGATTTCGGCCGAACTGTTCGGCTTCCGCCGGGCGATCGCGCACGGCATGTGGACCAAGGCGCGCGCGCTGGCGGCGCTGATGCCGCACGCGGCCGTGGCCCGCGCGAAAGTCGACGTGGAATTCAAGCTGCCGCTGTACCTGCCTTCGCGCGTGTCCTTGTGGGCGATGCGCGGCGCGCAGGGCACGTGGTTTGAAGTGCGCCACGCCAAGAGCGACAAGCCGCACCTGCGTGGCCATCTCAGTTACCAATGACCCGGGGAAACTCTCACATGGACAGCATACGCCGCGTCGCCATTATCGGCGGCAACCGCATTCCGTTTGCGCGCTCCAACACCGCTTACGCGCATGCGACCAACCAGGAGATGCTGACTACCACGCTGCAGGGGCTGATCGACCGCTTCGATCTGCACGGCCTGCGCCTCGGCGAGGTCGCCGCCGGCGCCGTGATGAAACACGCGCGCGACTTCAATCTGGTGCGCGAGTCGGTGCTGTCCACCACCCTGGCGCGCGAAACGCCGGCGTTCGATTTGCAGCAAGCCTGCGGCACCGGGCTCGAGGCCGCCATGGTCGTGGCCAACAAGATCGCGCTGGGCCACATCGACTGCGGCATTGCCGGGGGCGTCGATACCACGTCGGATGCGCCCATCGGCATCAACGAAAGGATGCGCAGGATCCTGCTCGATGCCGCGAGCGCGAAAACCGCCGCAGGGCGCGTAGCCACCCTCGCCAGGCTGCGCCCGGGCATGCTGGTCAAACTCTCCCTGCCGAGAAATGCCGAGCCGCGTACCGGCTACTCGATGGGCGAGCATGCCGAATTGATGGCGCGCGAATGGGGCATCGGCCGCGAACAGCAGGACGAGCTGGCGCTGAAGAGTCACCTCAACCTGGCAAACGCGTACAAGGACGGATTCTTCACCGACCTGATGACGCCGTTCAAGGGCGTGACGCGGGATAACAACCTGCGCGCCGACCTCACCATCGAAAAACTGCGCGCGCTCAAGCCCGCATTCGACAAAAAGGTCGCGCCGGATCAGGGCACGCTGACGGCAGGCAACTCCACGCCGCTCACCGACGGCGCTTCCGCTGTGCTTTTCGCGAGCGACGAGTGGGCGCGCTCGCGCAAGCTGCCGGTGCTCGCCTATTTCGCGTTCAGCGAAGTGGCGGCGGTCGACTTTTTCGACAAGAAGGAGGGCCTGCTGATGGCGCCCGCCTACGCCGTGCCGCGCATGCTCGCGCGCGCCGGCCTCACGCTGCAGGATTTCGACTTCTACGAGATCCATGAAGCCTTTGCCGCGCAAGTGCTGTGCACGCTCAAGGCATGGGAGGACAAGGACTACTGCAAGGCGCGTCTCGGCCTGGATGCGCCGCTGGGCGCAATCGACCCGCAAAAACTCAACGTCAACGGCAGTTCGCTCGCCGCCGGCCACCCGTTTGCCGCGACCGGGGGACGCATCGTCGCGACCCTGGCGAAACTGCTGGCGCGCAAGGGTTCGGGCCGCGGCCTGATTTCCATCTGCGCGGCCGGCGGCCAGGGCCTTGTCGCTATCCTCGAACGCTAAACACAAGGTTCACAATGAAGTCTTTATGCGCAGCGGGGCGCGAAGGCAACGCGCGCCCTTGCTCACCGCCCTCTCTCCAACGCCCTCAGCTTCGCCGCAACGGCCACCGCGTAGGAATCGGTCATGCCGGAGACGAAGTCGGTGATCATCAGCACGCGCGCGTAGAGGTCGGGCGCCGGCCTGCCATCGGCAGACAGGAACTGTCCAGGGAGCAGGCCCAGTATGGCGCGCGCGCCGGGCGGCGGTGAGCCCGCTGCGGCGGCCTCGAGCGCGCCGACCAGCGCATCGAGCAGCTCCCCCAGGATTGCCGCGCCCGGGCTCTGCAAATTCAACACCACCGCCGAATGGTAGACGCGATCACGCGCGAGCGCGCGAAGCGCCTCGAGCGCGCGCGCGTGCGGGATCAGCGCGATGAGTTCCTCGTCGAATGCGCCCGCGAGCATCGCCTCCTCGCGCGCGGCAAACACCGCCGCCGCCTCCGTGACCAGCGCGTCTATGGTGCGCGCGCGCAGGTACTCGACACGCTTTTCATCGGTCGCGATCGCCCCTGCCTTGTTCCACGCCGCCGCGTCGGTGACGATGCCGCGATAGAGCGGTTCGATTTCGGCGTAACGCACCTCGCCTGCGCGAAAGGCGTCCTCGACGTCGATCACGCAATAGCTGATGTCGTCGGCCGCTTCCACCAGAAAGGCGAGCGGATGGCGGCACCAGCAGGTCGCGCCCGCGCGGCGCCGGATGAGTCCGGTCGCCTGCGCCACCGCCTCGAAGCGCTCGCGGTCGGCGTGAACGAAGTTGTGCTTCCTGCCGGAGATGCCCTGCGGCGCGGCAAACGGCAGGTGCGCCGAGCGCGGATATTTCGCCACAGCGGCGAGCGTGGCGCAGGTGAGCTGCATGCCGCCGGCGTTGTCGGGCATGCCCAAGCGCGCGAGGATGCGGAAGGTCTGCGCGTTGCCTTCGAAACGCTCGAAGTCGGCCCGCTCCTCGGCGCTCAGGCGCGCGAGCACCGACCGGCCCAGCGTGGAACCGGTAAACCAGGACTGGATCGCCGCTTCCCCGGCATGCCCGAACGGCGGGTTGCCGATGTCATGGGCGAGACAGGCCGCCGCGACGACGGCGCCGAAATCGCCGGCATTGAAGCCGGTCGCGGCCATCTCCGGGTGCGCTCGCAGGACATGATCGCCCGCAAGCACGCCGAGCGAGCGGCCGACCGAGGCCACCTCGAGGCTGTGCGTCAGGCGCGTGCGCACGTAGTCGTTTTTCGCCAGCGGGAACACCTGCGTCTTGTCCTGCAGGCGCCGGAACGCCGACGAAAACACGATGCGGTCGAAGTCGCGCTGGAATTCCGAGCGCGGGCCCGCCCCCGCGGCGGGCGGCGCGCCCAGGCGAAGTTGGGACAGGAGCGACGGCCAGTGCATGCGGTCGGGCGACATGGAGGATCATATTACGTGCAAACGGGTCGGCGGTGCATCGGCGCCGAATCCCATGAAGTAATTGGCTGATGCTGGAAGGCGCATTTGTCCTCGGTGATTCAGGTATATAGTGCGCTCGACTTCAGCGCGCTTTATGCGCCGGCGCCGGAGGGATGCATCGATGGCCCAGCGCCCGGCTGAGGCATGATCGAAAGGAGGTACGCAGATGAAGACCGTCCTGATCACCGGCGCGAACCGCGGCATCGGCCTGGAACATGTGCGCCGTTTCGCCGCGCGCGGTGCGCAGGTATTCGCCACCGCACGCTCGCCGGCCGAGGCCAAGGAACTCACCGCGCTAGCCGCCGCCCAGGACGGGCAGATCCAGGTGTTGGCCTATGAAGCGGGCGACGCCGAGGCGCCGGCGCGGCTGAAAACTGCATTGGGCGACACGCCGCTCGACCTCGTTTTCGCCAACGCCGGCGCCATCGGCGGCAAAAGCCAGTCGTTTGGCTCGGTCGATGTCGAGAACGTGCTGCAACTCATCCGCATCAATGCGCTCGCGCCGCTGAAACTCGTGGAGGCGCTCACCGACAATGTCGCGCGCTCCGAGCGCAAGCTGATCGCATTCCAATCGAGCCTGATGGGCTCGGTCGGCGACAATCGCTCGGGCGGCTATTACGCCTATCGCCTCGCCAAAAGCGCGCTCAACATGATCGCCAAAAACGTCGCCAACGATCTGCGGCCGCGCGGCGTGATCGCGGTCACACTGCATCCGGGCTGGGTGCAGACGCGCATGGGCGGAGAAAGCGCGCCGGTTTCCGTGGATCAGTGCGTCGCCGGCCAGCAGCGCCTGCTCGATTCGCTGACGCCTGACGACAGCGGCCGTTTTTTCAGCTACGAGGGCAAGGAATTGCCATGGTGAATGACGTCAGGACCGCAAGCTCTCGGACGAGCACTTAGAGTCTCTGGTGACGGACGACAAGCCGAAGAGAAGCTTTCCAGGACACCTGACGGGCCTGGTCGTCTACGCCGCGGCGTTGATCGCCTTGTATTTCCAAAGTACGCCGGAGGTCACGGGAAGTTTCACGGAGAAGCAGCAGCGTGATTTTCACGTCGCCGCGGTCAGGCTCGGGAAGGACGCCAATGACACCAGCTATGCCGCCTATTCCCTGGCGCAGGTCAAGGCCGGGAAGGTCGATCTGGCGTCGATGTCGTTCCTGCTCCCCCGGGATGTCATCGATATTCCCGGCGGCGATCTTCACAAAGTTACCGTCGTCGAACGGCATCCGGACTGGCAACTAGTCGAATACCGCTACGGCAACACTCACGATTCCATCTCGCGCTACCGCGCGTTCAAGGACCGCATCGAACCTGTCTCATACCGGATTACGATGCACATGGGACTCGCATTCGGGGCAATCGTCCTGCTCATTCCCGCGTGGATCGTTTCCGCTGTTGTGAACGCCATCTGGAACGCCGTCGCACGCAGGAAGAAATCTTCCGATGCCGCCTGACTGCGGGCGGAACGGACGTGCCTGCTCATAGGAGGGGAGACAGTCTTTCTGCTGCGGCGCCGCGGCCGCTCGGCACGCGTCCGGGCTGCAGGAATCGATCATGGTCTTTGAGGTAGATCAATGAAGCGCTTAATTTCATGGGCTCATCCGGTTGACTCCTGGCCGGGTGTCGCGCACTGTAGCCACAATTATCCGATAGCGTGGAAGCGAGATGCGGGAATCAATCGCGAAATGCGCACTGTGGCTGGCATTGGCACTTGCCGCGCCTGCCGCGCCTGCGCAAGGCGTGGCGCCGGACGCGCTGCTGCGCGCGGTTGCGGTCGAGGTTATCGACCGGATCAACCAGGACGCGTCACTCTATACGGCCAGCCCGGCGAGCGTCGCGGCGCTGGTCGAGACCCGCATCCTGCCCATGTTCGATTTCGCCCACATGACCCGGCTTGCCATGGCGCACAACTGGTCCCTGGCGACGCCCGAACAGCAGCGGCGGCTCACCGAGGAGTTCAAGACGCTGCTGGTGCGCACTTACGCCACTGCGCTCCGGAATTATCGCGGTGAAGCCATCCATTTCAAGCCGCTGCGCGCGGCGCCGCTCGATACCGAGGTAACGGTCAGGTCGGAGGTCAAACAAGCCGGAAGAGAACCGATGACCCTGGACTATCAAATGGAGAAGACTCAGGCGGGATGGAAAATTCACGATGTCAAGGTGGCGGGCGTGCGCCTCGTAAGCACTTATCGGGACGTCTTCACCGAGAAGGTCCGCGATGGCGGCGTGGACGGTCTGATCAAATTTCTCGCCGACGGGAACCGCGGGGGTACGTCGCGATTCAATGCGATCAAGACCTCATTCTGGGAAACGTCGCAGCTTATGTTCGCGATTTTCCAGGACGCCATTCGTAGCGGCCGGCAATAATCGCGTTTTGCGCTGCCATCGGCCGGACGCGCGCAGAATCCCAATTCGCAGTCAAATGAGCGATGCCGACAACGCGGAGAACCGCCGCGACTTCTTCGGTCGCAGCCTGCTGATCAACCTGCTCCGCGCCCTGCACCTGGTCGGCGTGGTCGGCTTGGGTGCCGCGGCGCTGGGGATTTGCCCCGTGTCCGAAACGACGGTTTTCGTGGGCGTCCTGCTGGCCTCCGGGATCTTGATCGCAGCGCTCGATCATTGGGCCAATCGCGCTTATTTCTTGCAGCTGAATGGTCTGGCGGTACTGCTCAAAGTGTTGCTGCTCGCCGGGGTCGGGATGTTGGCGGGCTTTGATGCGACGTTGTTCTGGGCGGTGCTGGTGGGCTCGGTGCTGGTGGCGCATGCGCCGCGCAAATTACGGCATCGCAAGATATTCTCGCTGTAATTCCGATTCGCAGTTTCAAAGCTTCCGCCGCCACACGCCGCACGCGAGCCAGGGCGCCTGTCGGGACTCCCGGCATTCTCAGCGCCGCGGCGATTCAATCCCCGCCGGAATTGATGCAGGTCAATATTGGCGGGCCTTGTTCAGCCAGAATCGGAAATAGCGAAGGGCGCAAGGCCCAAGGCCGTACCTCGCTTTCCTTCGCACGCCTGAAGTGAATTGGCGGGCACACACGCGAAAAGAGGAAGCATCGCACTTCCCATCGTTTCATGCCGCGGCAGGAACGGAGGACACATGAGATTCGCAGAGACAGGATTCAACCTGGAAGTCGATCTTTCCAGAGGCAACATCGAGCGGGTGGAAACCGACCCGAGATTGACCGCGCTTCATCTGGGAGGGCTGGGCACCAACGCCAAGCTATTGTGGGACCGGGTCCCCCCAGAAGTCGGCCCCTTTTCTCCGGAAAATCTGCTGATATTCAGCGCCGGTCTGTTGGTGGGCACGCCCGCGCCGGGCGCCAATCGCACCATTGTTTCCACCGTCTCGCCGCAAACCCTGTTCATGGCGTTCTCGATGATGGGGGGGTTCTGGGCGCCGGAGTTGAAGCACGCCGGTTATGACAAGGTGATCATCCGCGGCAAATCCCCGAAACTTGTCTACCTGTGGATACACAACGACAAGGTCGAGATACGCGACGCCGCGCATCTGGCCGGCAAGGGCTCGATTGAAACGGCGGAGCTGATTCGACAGGAGTTGAAGGAGCCAAAAGCCCAGGTGGCCTCCATCGGCCTGGCCGGCGAGAACCGGGTCTTCTTCGCCTCCATCGAGCACGGCAAGTCCAGCGCAAGCCGGCTCGGCATCGGCGCCGTCATGGGCAGCAAGGGGTTGAAAGCGATAGCGGTTCGCGGGACCAAGGACATCAATGTCGCGCGGCCGGCCGAACTCATCGAACTTTGCAACGGGGTGCTGGATTACATCGGGGCACGGGACGAGAAACCGATCCCGGGGGTGATGGCCATCAATGCCGGACTCGGATCGCCGCAGGAAATGAAGCTCATCGACGAGGAATGGCACACCACCAATTTCATGTGGGGGAATTCGCGCACGCGCAGAAAAGACTTCTGGACCAAGGAAATCGAGGAGAAATGGCGCGGCGTGCAGGAGAGCGTCCGCAAGCGCCTGATCAGCTGCAACAACTGCCCGATGAAATGCGGCGCGACAATCTCCGTGCCGGGGGTCTCGACCTACATGATGAAATGCTTTTCGAAGCTCACCTACACGATGGCGGCGTATTCGGACCTGGACTTCGGCTTCCGCATCGCGCAGCGCGCCACGGAGTATGGCGTGGACGCGTTCTCGGCCCCGCAGGTCATGGCCTTCGGCCTGGAACTGCATGAGGCCGGCATCCTGACCGACCAGGACTTGGCGGGGATGCCCCCGGACAACGAGGGCAAGTTCTACTGGCTGCTCGACAAGATCGTCCGGCGCGAAGGCATCGGAGACGTGCTCGCCGACGGAACCTACTGGGCGGCCAAGCGGATCGGCAAGGGAGCGGAGAATTTCGCCCACAACAACATCAAGAAGCACGAGCAGCTGCCGCTCAAGCTGGGAATGCTGAACCCGGTCTACTTCCTCATGTACGCCACCGGCGAAAAATCAAGCATCACCCAGATCGAAGGGCAATTCCCGCAGGAGCCGTTTCGCACCCGGGAAGAGAGGGAAGATTTCGTACGGGACTGGATCCAGGTCCCCCATGAAGGGTTCAAGCAGTATCTGCTGGATTGGGAGCCGCGCGGGGAGCACTCGAATCCGTATTACCCGACCGCGCAGATGTCCTGCGAGATCGTCGACTGGCAGGAGCGGATGCACTACATCGACGACTCGCTCGGGATGTGCGCCGGCCTGTCCTCGTTCCCGCTGAAGCCCCCCTATCACCTGCACAATTACCCGGCCGTGATCTCGGCGGCCGCCGGGATCGACATCGACGAAGCCGGGTTGACCGAGGCCGCGAGGAGAAACCGGACCCTGGTCAGGGCCTTCAACATCAGAAGAGGGTTGACCAAGGAGGACGAGCGTCCGCCGGAGGATCACTGGAAGAAGCGTTTTCCCGAGCTCGAGGCCAAGCTGCTGGACGAATACTACAAGTTCAAAGGGTGGAACAGCCGGGGCATTCCCACCAAGGCGTATCTGGACCGGTTGGGATTGGGCTACGTTGCCGAAGACCTGATAAAGCGCGGCCTATTGACGGCCGACGAGAGCACTCACGCCCTGCAGGATTCGGCAGAAACGGCGACGGCATAGAACGAAAGGCCTAACGATGAAGGCGGAGAAGAAGATCGTCAAAAACATCCGAATCAATATCGACAAGTGCAATGGCTGCCGCGCCTGCGAGGTGATCTGCTCCGCCTTCCACGCCACGCCGAAATACAGCAGCAGCAATCCGGAGCGGTCCCGCGTGCGGGTGATCCACGAACCGCTGCGGGACATGTACGTTCCGGTCTATGCGGGAGAGTACGCCGCAGCCGAATGTTCGGGACGGAACAAGTACACCATCGACGGGAAGGATTACGACGAGTGCGCCTTCTGCAGGGCTTCGTGCCCGTCACGTTCCCTGTTCAAGGAGCCGGATTCCGGCCTGCCCTTGAATTGCGACATGTGCGAGAGCGATCCGCCGCTGGCGGAGCCGATGTGCGTCAAGTGGTGCTTGAACGATGCGCTGGTCTATGAGGTTCGGGAAGAGGAGAGCGCGGAGGACGAGGGGACGCGGCAGGAACTCGAGACAGGCCTGGAATCGCTGGTGGACAAGCATGGCATGCAGAATCTATTGGATAGCGTCGCCAGGATGTCGAAGAAGCGCTAGAGCGGAACCGGGAACAAGAGAACAGTGGAAACAGTCGCCCCCTATCGAGAAATAGTCGACGAGATCAAAGCAGCCGGCGGCGAGGGCTACAAGTTCTGCTATCAGTGCGGAAAGTGTGACGTTGTCTGCCCGTGGAACCGGATCCGGAAGTTCAGCATCCGCAAGATCATCCGCGAGGCTTCGTTCGGCCTGACGCAAATCGAGAACGAGGACCTCTGGCGCTGCACCACCTGCGGGACCTGCCCGCAGCACTGCCCCAGGGGCGTCAAGCAGATAGCGCTGGGTGTGTCCTTGCGCAGGGTCGCATCCGAATACGCGGTGTTCCCCGGTTGCGCCCGGTCTGTGCCCAACGTGGTGGACAGCCTTCGCCGCGAAGGCAATTCACTGAATCAGGAGCGCGCGAGGCGCGCAGATTGGGCGAAGCAACTGCCGGTAAAGCCGTTCGCCGAGGGGATGGAGGTGCTGTATTTCGTCGGCTGCTACCTGAGCTATGACGCGAGAATGCGCAAGGTGGCCGTTGCCACGGCCAATATCCTCGACAAGGCGGGAGTGAACTTCGGGATACTCGGCGAAAAGGAGAATTGCTGCGGCGAGAGCATCCGCAAGACGGGCAGCGAGCATACCTTCAAGGCCCTCGCCAGGGAAAACATCAAGACCTTCATCGAGCGCGGCGTCAAGAAAATCCTGGTGTCATCCCCGCACTGCTATCACACCTTCAAGAACGAGTATCCGGAGTTCATGGTGCACTTCGAGGTGGTTCACATCGCCCAGTTCCTGGCCGGACTGATCCGGGACGGAAGATTGGCGATCAAGAAGCCGTATGCGAAGAAAGTGACGTTTCACGACCCGTGCTACCTCGGACGGCACAACGGCAT
>Ga0315281_10000952_pt1 | contig 41749 bp, 43 predicted proteins | sample YL17G07_0_MG_FD_204540 | JGI IMG/M metagenome (GOLD analysis project Ga0315281, IMG submission 204540) | Sediment microbial communities from Yellowstone Lake, YNP, Wyoming, USA - YL17G07_0 | ecosystem: Environmental > Aquatic > Freshwater > Lake > Sediment | place: USA: Wyoming | collected...
GGGAATTAAAACAATTATACTATTTTATAGCCTATTTATGCTATATTATTTAATTATATCAATATGTTATAACCAATTATTAGGATGCGAAACTTGAGTTATTATATAAGAAATATTATCGCTCTTTTTGGTATAATTATCTATCAATAACAATCAATTGCCAAAAGGAGCAGGAATGTTTCTAAAAATAGAATATCATAGATAATAACACAAATGCAAGCAAAATTATTTCTACATTTAACTGAAATACTTAACAATCCAATAATAGAGAAACAAGAGAGGTTGGTGAATTCTTTTTTTTGATAAAATTTGAAGTCAGCATACAATATCACCTTGCGTTATCCTTCAAATCCATAGGTTTATATGGGCGCATAGCAATTTCCTTCTTCAAATTAATTGGTAATTCTATAATAAATATTGTCCCCTGCCCTGCCCTGCCCTGCCCTGCCCTGCCCTGCCCTGCCCTGCCCTGCCCTGCCCTGCCCTGCCCTGCCCTGCCCTGCCCTGCCCTACCCTGCTCTCGCACCTAATTGTTCCCTTTAAAGATTGATCCACAAGATTAAAGACAATATTTAAACCTAACCCTGTACTTCCTGCACCTCTTTTCGTTGTGAAAAATGGATCAAATATCTTTTTTAGATTTTCTTCAGGAATTCCCTTGCCATTATCACTGTACGTTAATATTATGACTTCATTTTTAGCCTTGCATGAAATAACAATATGACCCTTTTCGCCTTGTTCATAGCCATGAATAATGGAATTCATCATCAAATTTGTTATTATCTGGGCAATTGCGCCAGGGTTAGATTCAAGCACTATATCCTCTGAACTCACAATCTCTATAACATGCTGCGTATTTTTAAGTTTAGCGCCAAGACTTGTGATTATATCTTTAAGATATGATCTTAGATTAAATTTCCTTATCTCTTGAGAAGTCTGATCAGCAGATACCATCTTAAAACTCCTGATTAAATCCGCTGTACGATTGAGATTTCTTACTATTAAATCATTTCCTTGAACACAATCCCTTAAATATTGTTCAAAATCAGATTTCTTCATAGTCTTGTTTTCAATGGATGACTGTATATTATTTGAAAGTGTTACAAGGCGGGAGGAAGAGGTTAAAGCTATACCGATTGGGGTATTAATCTCATGGGCAACGCCAGTCACAAGTTGTCCAAGGGCTGCCATTTTTTCTGATTTAACCAACTGCTCTTGGCTATTTTTTAATTGTTCATTTGCTGCCTTTAATTCATCAAATAGTTGAGTTTGCTTCATTTCCATTTTCTTTCGTTCTGTAATGTCTCTCATGACGCCAACAAGACCAAGAATTTCTCCGTCAAAAGCATACATAACCGAAAAAGAGACTGCTGCAACAAATTCTCGTCCATCCTTGCAAACACACATTGTTTCAGCATAAAAACTACTTCTTTTGATAGTCTCATCATAGATATTTATTGAATTTTCTAAAGGTAAAAATAGATATGAAAGATTCCTGCCAATAATCTCATCCTTTCTATACTGAAACAACTGCTGTGCAGAGATATTGAATTCAAATATACTGCCAGCTTTATCAGTTGCAATAATCATATCCATTGAACTGTTTATTATGCTTAAAGAATATTGAACTGATTGGTTTAACTTATCCGCAAATTGTTTACGTTCTGTTATGTCTCTAAACATACCCACGAGAAAAGGTTTTTTTACAGATTCACATGAATAACTATTTATATCAGTAAAAAAAACAGTTCCGTCTTTTTTAAGCACTGGAATATCTTCAATTACTAAGATTCTTTCTTGTACTGCATTCTCAAATTTCTCAAGTATCCATATCCAATCCTGCTTGGGATGGATATTCTCAATTGACATACCTGAAATTTCGCTATCGCTATATCCAAGCATTTCTTGAAATCTATTATTAAATAAAATTATTTCTTTGGTTTCTAAATCAACAAAATTTATTCCATCATTTGAATAATCAAACATTGCCTTGAATTTTTCCTCTGATTCCTTAAGCTCTTGAGTCCGTTCTATTACCTTTTGTTCAAGTTGTATATTTAGCAGTTTTGTTTCTTGTTCCGCCTTTTCCTTATCTTGTCTTAAAATATTTATTCTGTCTGCTAGGGCTATTGAAAGCAAGGCTACATCTAAACCAGAACCAATCTGCATCCCGTGTGATGTTATAAAATTCATTGGTAATAATGATAGGTCAGCCAGAAGATTTATTCCAACACCGAGTAAAAAAGATATATTAGCCAGCATATAAAATCGAGCAGGTTTATACCCTTTATAAAGACATATAGCTCCAGTTCCAACGATTATCGGTATTACTACCAGCGCAAATAAAATAATAATCTTTAACATAACTGCTGAAAATACAATCATTATTATAATTATATATACAGCAAGAAAATACAATGTTATCTTAATAATCTTATCTAATAAAGGAGCATATTGAGAAGTATGCAGAAAGGTCTTTGAAAATAATATCCCAAAAACCATGGTAAGGGCTATAAAAACACAATCTCCGCGCACGCCAAGCCCTGTTAATTCAGTCCAAAGACTACCGAATAAAATGCCATCATCATATGACTGCACCATTAAAAAACATGTAAAATACAAGACATAATAAAGATAACTCTTATCTCTTAAAAATATGAAAATAAACAAATTGTAAAGTATCATGATCGTTAAGACTCCATAGTATATGCCTAATGTGTATTGTCTTATGTAGTCTTTTTCATTTAAAACTTTTTGTGATATTATGGACATAGGCAGCGCTATTGCATCATGAGACTCTGCCCTAAGATAGAAGGTTTTTGTCTGACCATGTAGAATCTTTAAATCAAAGATAAAGAAACGATGCTTAACCTCTCGAAGAGATATCGGTTGAGCAGCCCCTGATTTTTTAACCTCAATTTGATTTAATTCATCTACAGCGTAAAATTCAATCTTATCAAGCGGGACAATTTCAATCTCAATCTGCCATAACTCTCTTGAGGAGTCATTTTTTAGATTAAATCTCACCCATATAGAAGAAGATGTTAGCCCTGGATTAGGAACATCATCTATAGACGGTTTAAATCCTAATGTATCTCCGCTCTTTATTATATTATCTATAGTCAGATTTTTCCCCTTGTCCTCAAAAATCTCAACGTGTTTGCCGAGTGGATAATCACTAATAGTATCGTTTAATACAACAATATCTTTAGAGTATGCAAGGGGACAAATGACGAAATATGAGATAATCAAGAAAAGGATTAATCTTAGGAAATGATAATTAGATGTCAACATATGTTTATATTATATCACGAAATATAACATGGAAGTAATATTTCGTGATATCTCATGGTAGTTTTATATATTATAATCAGTTGTGTATACACTATCAATTGTTAAAACCGCTGAGGCTGAAAGTGAAAAATGCTTTGTCGCATCCTCTGTTTCAGCAAATACAGCTTGATTAAATACCGTCAACAAGATGAAACTAATAATAAAAAGTGTTTTTTTCATCTGTTGTTACTCTCCTTTGTTAATTTAGTTTTTCTAAAATAAATATATTTTTGAAAGTTGTTTATATACTTATGATTTTACTGCTGGAATACCATATAACATACCTTCTGCGCTTATATCCTCATCGATATCTTGCCAATGAATGCCATGACCATCTCCAATAATTTCATAATTAACCCGCTCCTCTAAGGTTGCTTCTGATAAACGCCATGACCACACAAGTGGTACGCTTATGACACGCCCATCATAGAGATAAGCTGTTATTAAATCATCTGTAATGGTTATATCTTTAATTCGTGCTTCTACCGTATTTACTACAATGCTCACTCCATGCCTCCTCAATTTTAATTTGATTATCTATAATAATTTTTCGAATTGAATTTAACTCATAAGACATAAAACCATAATTATTACATAATATAACAGGTAATAACCAAAATTTACAAACCTTTTTTTCTCTCTGAATATGCACATGTATTGGCTCATTGCAATCAAAGCTATAAAAGAAAAAACGATATCGGTCTGAAATATTTTTTATAGTCGGCATTAATATTTAGATATTAAAGAATTTAACTAATATTATTATAAGGCAAACTCTAAAATCAACATGCCCTCAAAAATATTAAGTTATTTATTCCTATAAATAAGTCTCAATTCATCAGGAATTACATCTATAACACAATCCCCTTTCCCAAGATAATCTCCGTCTATCTGAATGTGATCCACTCCCTCAATGCTTAGCTCTTTGCACCTTAGATATCTCACATCGCTATACCTTGTATGACTGCCTGAGATTATCCCATAAAGATACCGCAGCAGATTAATCCTGCCCTTTCCTTCAAATATATTTATATATAGATTAGGGTCAGCTATATCTGCATCTGGCGCAACCTTAAACCTGCCCCCATAGCTGCTTGCATTGCTTATTATTCCATTGTAACCTTGATATCTTGTCCCATTAACTATAAATTCCAGCTTGACTTGAGATTTAAAAAAACTCTTTATCCCGCTAAGTACATATGCCAGCTTGCCAGAGATACCTTTTATAGTATCATTCATCCCATATACAGCCCTGCCATCAAAGCCAATTCCTGCCATCAATATAAAATACGCCTCCTGATTCTCAATCCTTATTCGCCCAAGAGATACTTCCTTAGGACTTCCATTTACAATATTATCAACTGCCTGTATAATGGACTCTGCCCCAATCTCTATTGATAATACATTGGTTGTGCCAAGTGGAATTATACCAAGCGGAATATTGCATCCAACCATGCCATTAATTGCCTCATTAATAGTGCCGTCTCCTCCTGCAGCAATTATCATGGGTCTTTGCTCGCTTACCCCAACTTTTGCGGCCTCCTTAGCATCGCCTCTTTTAGTTGTTAGATATAACTCTGTTTTAATCCCTCGTTCCAATAATAGTCTTTGGATGTTGTGGATTTTATTGCTGGCATTTTTACCTGCAGTAGGATTAGCTATTAGAAGGGCTGATGATTTCATTGAGTTTAACATTTCCTTTAAATCCTGATATCTCATTTATTAATACTGGAGTATTCTCTAAATATTCTTTAATATTGATTATTCCGCTTTGCGTAAATATAACCCTTCCACCGCATGATGAGCCAGATTCTTTAATATTTGGTATTCTAACATATCCAAATTTTCTTGATGCCACATATCCAGTTGTATAATCAGGATTGTCTGATACGCATAACTCTGCGCCTACATCAATACAAGAGGCAATCTTTGAGGCTATTTGAAGCCCTTCCTTTACTCTGGTATCTACAAGTCCAAATCTCATAATATTTTCATCCAAAGAGATTAAGGCATCTTTAGTAAGTCCAAACCTTACTGCCCTCAAACCCCTTGATTGGTCCTCGTCAAGTCTTTGTCCAGAAATAGAATCTATAACAGCAGCGCCCCTTAGTTCGTTTTGATTATAGATCAACTTAGCAGCATTATCTATTGCCTTGACGCTGCATTGAAGCGCCTCTAACATTATATTTATAGTTTCCCATGCGTCACCATCAATGGTGCAGACTGGAAGTGTTTTTATCCATTTAGGAAGTGTGGACAACTCCTCAATTGTGATATTGATGTTTTTAGCCTTGCCCCTTGAGTGATTCAATGCCTGAGTCAGATACTCGCTTTGAACACTTAATAACTCTACCTCAGGAAAGATTCCTTCTGCCCCGCTTGTATGCCTATGTCCATCGTCTGCCCTCATCCTCACGCTATATAACATATTATTTAGTCTTTATTGAATCAAATACATATTTAACATAATATCCGTCAAAGGTTGCAGTTATCTCTTTTGGGAAAATATAATCATCAACCCTGATTTCATCCTTAAATTCAATATCCATATTATCCCCATATTTAAGCAAAAGCCTCATGGCTGTTGGTAACATAGTCATCTTATCAATAATTAGATATTTATCTCCACCGTCAAGAATATAAAATCCACCTTTATCTGTAATCACAGGATTATTTATATTCCACCACAAAAGCCCTTGTATAATTCCTTGAGTTATTATATCTTTAGCATCAGGGTGTATTGACATGTCACTCTCTACAATCTGATTATGAGATGACAATGTCCCTGCCAAAAACCCCATTGAATAAACCTTAACCAGAAGATTATCTTTATCAACCTTAAGGGTTACAGTTCCTTCAAAGGTCTTTTCAGGCGTTTTCATAACGCCTTCTCCTAGACCTTGAATCTTAGTTATCTTCGAATATTTTTGCAGCATCTCCTCAATATTTGCAGGGGTCTTAATAGGGATAACCGCAGCGCAAGAACTTATCAAAACTACTGCGCTAATAATTAATAATATGCTCAAGTGCTTCTTCAATATTTTTCACGCCTATTATCTTTATCTCAGGCTTAAAATTAAGTCTGCTTAGGTTTGAGGCAGGGATGATAACCTCTTTAAATCCTATCTTTGTCCCTTCCTTTATACGCGCCTCTGCCTGTGATACTGCCCTTATCTCACCAGATAAGCCAATCTCGCCAAATACAAGTAACTCTTTTCTTATAGCAATATTTTTATGTGATGAGACAATAGTTGAGATTATCCCTAAATCAAAGGCAGGCTCTATTATCTTTAGCCCGCCAACAACGTTTATAAATATATCGCAGTCTCCAAGGTGCATCCCTCCTATCTTTTCCAGTACAGCTATCAAGAGATTGACCCTGTTTATATCAACCCCAATCCCAGTTCTTCTCGGAATGCCAAAGGATGTCCTTGAAACAAGAGCTTGTAATTCAACCAAAAGAGGTCTTGTGCCTTCAATGGTAGCAACCGCAACTGTACCTGATAGTCTTTCTGAATTTTGATCCAAAAAAAGCTCAGATGGATTAGTTATCTCAATCAGCCCCTTTTCACGCATATCAAATACGCCAATCTCATTTGTAGAGCCAAAGCGATTCTTTACAGCCCTTAATATCCTATAGGAATATCCCCGCTCTCCCTCAAAGTATAATACAGTATCCACAATATGTTCAAGTACCCGGGGACCTGCAATAGCGCCTTCCTTTGTCACATGCCCTATTATAAATACAGGCAGGTGTGTCTGTTTAGCCAACTGCATCAAGTGATAAGATGATTCCCTCACCTGACCAACTGACCCAGGCGCTGACGGAAGGTCTTGTAAAAATACGGTTTGAATAGAATCTACAATCAAGACTGACGGTTTTGTTTCCTTAACATAGCTGATGATTGTATCAACGCATGTCTCAGATAGGATTTTTATCCTTGAGTTGTTTATCCCAAGCCTCAGTGACCTTAGTTTAATCTGTTTTAGAGATTCCTCTCCTGAAACATATAAAGCAATACCGCTGTCATCCCCATTATTCATTAAAAGCCCATCCAACATCTGAAGGACAATAGTAGATTTACCTATACCAGGGTCTCCGCCTATCAACACAACAGCCCCGCTTACAACGCCTCCGCCCAAAACCCTGTCTAATTCGCCAATGCCAGTTGTGCGGCTGTCTTCTTTGTTTATCTGTATATCGGTTAGAGATACAGCGGAACCGCCCGTGCCAGTCTTTAGAGGTTTTGCGCCGGTTATCCTTTCCTCTACAAAACTATTCCAAGCCCCGCAGTCAGGACACTTACCCAGCCACTTTGAGGCGCTGTGACCGCATGTTTGACATTGATATATTAGTTTTAGTTTTGACATACGCAAAATTATAAGGGCGCTGCCCTTTTCATCTACGGGCTCTCGCAAAGGGTTTTAAACCCTTTGAACCCATAATTATATAAGCTCATCACCTATAAACATTGGATAATGTTTTTTATTTAATGTCCACAATTTAAATCCATATTTCTTAGCACATGCGCCAATTAGAGTATCAGCAAGCTCAACAGCATGAGATTTTCGATATTTATTAAGGAATTCACCAGCTTGCTTTCCAATATCTTTGTCAATTTCAATTAATTGGAAACTGTTTAAAAATCTCTCAGTAAACGGTCTTTCATTATCTCTAATCCCTGCATATATCTCTGCTATTTGTATTGGAGTTAAATAAAGATTTTTCTGATTCTGATAAATTAGATCGTCAAATATCTTTTTTATGTCCCCATTGCCTCGTAAAAATTCAATTAAAATATCTGTATCAATAACAATCATAAAACATCCAATCTCTTGCTTTTTCTAAGTTCTCTTACATAATCATTAGTATTAAAATCCCTGTTTTTCCATAGACCAAATACATTAGCTGATGATTCTTTGAGGTTATCATTAACATTTTTTATATTACTAATTATAATGTCTCTAATAAGTTCAGACATTGATTTATTCATCTTTTGACTTTCGGTTTTAACATAAGAATATATGTCGTCATTTAGATATATCTGTGTCCGCTTCATTATCTCTATCTCCATTAATGATATATATTATTATAAAATGATTTTCCAGTTTTTATCAATCAACTCATGAGGGTGCTGCCCTTTTCATCTACGGGCTCCCGCAAAGGGTTTTAAACCCTTTGAACCCTTTATAAAAAAAGGTTACTAACATTATTAACGATTATTGGTTATTGCCCATTTTTCAAATTCAATAGTATCTAAAAATATTTTATATTTTATTTTGTTTTTGCAATCTTCATTAAGACCTGCTTGAGCAATAAGAACCTCTAACAGAAAAATAAATTCTTTGTATTTACAAAATAAACCCTTCGTCCCAAGTTTCTCCCTTAGAGCTTTGAACCTTAAAACATCAAACATAGCTAAAAAACAATCCATCTCAATTCTTCCTTTTCCACGAATCAACCCTTCCTCATCACAACAATAAACTCATTACTCATCGTAGAATCCAAAATCCCAACTACATTGCTCGGACTATTTTTAAGAGGCATCTTTTTATTTGGTATATTGCGTATTATAGTCTCAATATGCTCAAACCCATTTGCCTCAAAAAAATCCTTAGTAATCTCATCCGTAGGTATTATAACACCTTTTACCTTCCTATTTCCAACAACATAACAGGCATACCCGCCTTTTTTTATTACCTTTGAAACATTATTTATAGAACTCTCGAAATCTGCATAAAATGATATTACATCTTTAACCCTTTTTTTATCAATCTCCTTTATCTGATTAATCGTTTTGTTTAATATATTAGACTTAAAGGTTATATCTTCGTCTTTACGCCTTCCGCCCATCAGTTGATTATCAACTTGATTTGAATTCTCAAATCCCAGCCATTGACTTGAAAGCCTTGAAAACTGCCCATAAGCCACTGTTGTTCGTGAATCTCCATAAGGGGGCGATGTTACAACAATATCAGCGCCTTCTCTATTTAAAATATCTGATGGAATTTCATCAATTGTGTTAAAATTATATATCTTTGATACAGCCTCAATTGGTCTTGTATCCAAAAAAGATTTTAAACCCTTTCTATTTCTTGCCAGCTTAGATATCATAATCTCAAAGACATCTGGTCTGAATTTCTTCATCTGTCTTTCAGTCATGCGGTATAATTTAAACTCGCTGTTCCTTGTCCAAGAACATTCCCTCACTGTTTCACTAAAGGCAACCTTAAAAAAATCTGCTATATCACCATTTTCAATCTCCCAGATATAATTTCTTATAATTGATAATTTTTCTTGAATATCTTTATCAAACCAAAAATCTATATTATGAATTTCAGGAGGTTTTATCCCATTTTTTCTATATAACCCAAATCTTATTTTAAAATTTAAGTCATTAAACCTTTCAAGATATTTATCTAATTTGATTAGGTCAATAACCTCTGTCTTTGCTTTAGCTATTAATCCTGCCAGTGGGTTAATATCAGTGCCTATTGCGTCAATTCCACAGATATTAGCCTCAACAAGTGAAGTGCCAGAACCGCAGTATGGATCAAATAAGAGAGCAGCATCTTGAGCATATTTATCTATTATTCTGCTTGTAACCTGAGGTATCATCCTTGCTGGATATGCGTGATAACAATGGGTATAAGTCTTTGTATCTGATGTCCTAAAGTCCCAACTCTCATCTATATATTTTTTACCCATAGAGATTACTCAATCAGATTGGACTTGCTTTCAAAACAGTCTGAGATATATTGCTCATCCATTCTAAATGCTGTCCCGTGATTTCGGACAGTGCCATTTTCCTTTAGGTGCATTCTGATATCCACTATTATTATACCTTTTTGAATATAACGTAAAAACATATCTTTATTTGCGCCCTTTAAGAAATATGACTCATTATACCAAAATTCCTCTCTACCCTTTGAATTAATCCTTGAATCTGCTATAACTATAATTAAATCAGGCATTTTTGTGTTAAATGTATCTATTAATCCTTCAATCTTCCACTCGGCTATAAATATTTCATCTTTATGATATAGTCCTAATCTATCGCCTGTAATGCTTAAATATAATCCCTGCGGATTTGGTTCATTTGATACTGCGCAATATAAAGCGCGCCTATTTGTAGTGTCAATATAGCCGTATTTTTCTATTAATAATTTTTGCTTTATCTTCCAAACCCCTCTATTAAAGGTGAATATTGTAACTTTATTTGAGACATTTTTTCTTTGAGCCTTTAATTCAATATTACCTAAATCTGGGCTTGCGATATTGTTTTCAATTAAGCCTAATTCCTGCTCTAAAGTTTGCCCAACGCCAGTGTTACCTGCCCTATGGGTTTCTATATATCCAGTATTTTTTAATATATTTATTCTTTCTCTAAATTGTTCTAAAGTCATATATGTTCCATCAAATTATATTAATTAATGATTTTTAAAGGGTTCAAAGGGTCTTAGACCCTTTGCGGGGTCAAGGGGCAGAGCCCTTGATCTTTAAAACTGTTTTATAAATCTTAAATCGCTTTCAAAAAATAATCTAATATCATCTACGCCGTATTTCAGCATTGCTACTCTTTCAATACCTATGCCGAAGGCAAAGCCTGAGTATTTTGAATCGTCAATGCCTACCTGTCTAAATACTCTTGGGTCAACCATGCCTGCGCCTAATATTTCAAGCCATCCTGTTTGTTTGCAGACATTGCAGCCTTTTCCTTTACAGAATATGCAGTCCATGTCTACCTCTGCTGATGGTTCGGTGAATGGGAAGAAGCTTGGTCTAAATCTGATTCCTATGCTGTCTGGGAAGATTCTTTGAAGGAAATTTGATAAAACTGCCTTTAGATTAGCGAATGTTATATCTGTATCTACCATCAGACCCTCTACTTGATGAAAGATTGGGGAATGGGTGGTGTCGGCGTCGCAGCGATAGACCTTGCCTAAGGATATGATCTTTAGCGGCGGCGGGGTTTTTTCCATGACTCTGATTTGTACAGGCGATGTGTGGGTGCGTAAGACTATCTCATCTTTGACAGAATCTACGTAAAAGGTATCTTGCATATCTCGGGCTGGATGATTTTTAGGAAAATTTAGGGCTACGAAATTATAATAATCTGTTTCTATTTCGGGACCCTCTTCAATAGAAAAACCCATTGCTGTAAATATAGAGGCTATTTCTCTTATTACCAGAGATAATGGATGACTGCCGCCGGGTTTCTTATAATATCCTGGAAGTGTGACATCTATAGAATTTGCGGATATAATATTAACTGCAGAGCTTGTTTTAAGAATGGTTTCTTTATCTTGTACATTGACTTCAATGAAGGTCTTTAATTCATTTATCTCTTTGCCAATGGTTTTGCGCTGCTCAGGCGTAAGGGATGATATTCCTTTCATCATAAGGGTTACAGAGCCTTTTTTACCAATAAATTTAGCGCAAAGCTGCTGCAAATCAGAGAGTGTTGTTATGCTGTCCAGTTCACTGATGAAGACATCTTTAATTGCTAATAATTCAGAGAGATTACTCATAATAATGAATTAAAACTAGTGAAAAGTGAAAAGTGAAAAACTAAAAGTTGAAAGCATTTAAATAAAAAAATTTATTCACTGTTTTTCACTTTTCACTTTTCACTTTTCACTTTTCACTTTAAGTTTAAGCTACCTGTTTTCTTGCAATCTCAACAATTTCCTTAAATGAATCAGGCTCATGATATGCTATTTCAGCAAGCACCTTTCTGTCTAATTCTATCTGCGCCTTTTTGAGGGCAAAGATGAAACGGCTGTAGGTCATGCCTAACGCCCTGACTGCAGCATTGATTCTTGCAATCCAAAGCCTGCGAAAATCCCTCTTTTTCTTTTTGCGATCTGCGTATGCATGCATCAGGGATTGTTTATAAACCTGACGCGCCATTCTATATATACGGCTTCTTGCTCCTACAAAACCGCGCGCATGGTGCAGCAGCTTCTTTTTTCTTCTTCTTGACTTAAATCCACCTTTTGCTCTTGGCATCTATATCCTCCGACTAAATATTATTTTGAATTTTAGATTTAAGATTTAAAAAAATATTATAAAATCATAAATCATAAATCATAAATTAAAGATACGGCAGCAATCTTGAAATTGACTTCTGCTCTCCAGCGCTTATTAAGGCAGATGTCCTTAACCTTCTCGTTCTCTTTGCTGGTTTACCAGTCATCATATGGCTTTTACAGGCGCGCCTGCGGCTTATCTTTCCAGAGCCTGTCTTTTTAAATCTCTTAGCTGCGCCTCTATGAGTCTTTATCTTTGGCATAACTGTCTCCTCTAATAATTCCTGATTATTACTCTTAAAATCAATGTAATTCTATTATTAATTATTTATATTAAAAATGGCAAGGAAATTAATTATATCACTTTGGACCTACTACCATTGTGATACTTTTTCTTTCAAGTTTTGGAGACATCTCTATTGCGTAATTGCCATCAAGTTTTTCTATTATCCTATCAAATACTACCATCCCCTGCTCTGGTCTAATTATCTCCCTACCCCTAAAAAACATGGTTATCCTTGCCTTATCTCCAGAATCAAGAAAACCTAACATCTGATTTATCTTACGGTCAAGATCATGCGTTGAGATATGAGGTCTTAATTTCACCGTCTTTATCTCAATAGGCTTCTTGAAGGTATGCTTTTTCTCCATCTGGTACTTGTATTTCCCAAAATCCATGACCTTGCATACAGGGGGCTTTGCCTCTGGCGCTACCTCTACTAAGTCTAATCCATTATTTTTTGCATTACTTAGGGCATCTCTTATATTTACGACCCCTACCTGCACTCCGTCAGCATCAATCAGCCTTACCTCTGGCGCCTTAATAAAATGGTTTATCCTAATCTTCTTGTTAATGTAAAACCTCCTTAATGATATTATTATATTTTGAGGACATTGCCCTTTTCATCTACGGGCTGCCACAAGGGAACTAGTTCCCTTTACCCTTTAATAAAAAATTTATTCTTTACTTTTGATTTTTGAAAGAAAAAAATGAGAGACTTGATCAACCGTGAAAGATTCTGTGTTTTCACCGTTTCTTAATCTAATGGACATTGAACCAGTCTCTGCCTCTTTATCGCCTATTATAATAGAATATGGAATCTTTTTCATAGTTGATTGTCTTATTTTATAACCAATTTTTTCATTTTCTATAGATAATGCAACCCTTATGCCTTTTTCCTTGAGGGTTGAGGCAATCTTATCAGCATATTCATAATGTCTCTCAGCAATCGTAAGCACTGATACCTGCGCTGGCGAGAGCCATAACGGAAATGCGCCATTATAATGCTCAATCAATATTCCAAAAAACCGCTCCAAAGAACCCATCAATGCCCTGTGAATCATTATTGGCATATGTTCCTTGTCATCAGAACCTCTATATGTTATATTAAATCTTTCTGGCAGGTTAAAGTCAACCTGAATGGTGCTGCACTGCCATTTTCTTCCAAGTATGTCCTTAACCTTAATATCTATCTTAGGCCCATAAAATACACCCTCGCCTGGGTCTATCTCATAATTAATTCCCTTTACCTTTAATGCCTTTTCAAGGGCATTAGTTGAAATATCCCAATTTTCAATACTGCCGACATGTTTATCAGGCATGGTTGAGAGATATATATCAAACTGTTCAAACCCAAATGTCTTTAACACAAAGAGCGTAAAATCAAGGACATTTTGAATCTCCCGCTCAATCTGATCGACTCTGCAAAATATATGGGCATCGTCTTGAGTAAATCCCCTGACCCTCATCAAGCCATGAAGAACTCCTGAGCGTTCATAACGATAAACCGTGCCAAGCTCTGCATATCTTATCGGCAGGTCCCTATAACTTCTTAAGGAATCCTTAAATACAGCAATATGAAATGGACAATTCATGGGTTTTATCTCAAAATCCACATCATCAATACTCATAGGGCTATACATATTGTCACGATAAAAACCCCAATGCCCGCTGCGCTCCCATAACTCAAGCTTAGCCATATGCGGGGTATATAATATACTATAATCCGCCTTAATATGCTCTGCCCTCCAAAAATCCTCAATAGCCATCCTGATGGTAGAACCATTTGGATGCCACAATACAAGCCCAGAACCTATCTCATCATGAATACTGAATAGATCAAGCTCCTTTCCAAGTTTTCTGTGGTCTCTATTTTTAACCTCTTCAAGGAATTTCAGATAATTATCAAGTTCTTCTTTAGTGGCAAATGCAGTGCCATATATACGCTCAAGCATCTTATTGTTTTCATCGCCGCGCCAATATGCCCCAGCAGTCTTTAATAAGGCAAAGACTTTTATCTTACCAGTTGAGGGCAGGTGAGGGCCTCGGCAGAGATCAATAAAACCGCCTTCTTCATAGATAGAAAGTTCGTCATCTTTAATATCGTTTATTAATTCAACCTTATACGGCTCACCTCGCTCAACAAAAAGCGCTATAGCGTCTTTTTTAGAAATAACGCGCCTGACAAACGGAGAATTGCGTTTAATGATTTCCTTCATCTTTTTCTCGATTTTGATTAAATCCTCTGGAGAAAAAGGTTTTTTAAAGGTATCAAAATCATAATAAAAACCATCGGCAATGACAGGGCCAATAGAGAATTTGACATCTGGAAAGAGTTCTTTTACCGCATGAGCCATAACATGAGAGGCGCTGTGTCTATAGATATCAAGCCCTTCTGGGCAGTCAAGACCTATTGGTATTACAGCGGATTTATCAGAAATATTAGAGACGGCAGAGATATCCATTAGCTGAGAACCATATTTAATGGCAATCGCATTTTGCTTTTTGAGCCGCAACTCAAGGTCTTCTCCTTGAGAATTCTCCTGTTTAATTATTGGGTCTATCTTAACACCATCTTAAATATGTAAATCATAAATTCATAATAACTGATTTAATATTATTTTATCAATGGATTTTATTATAGATGAATAGTATAATAATTTAATTATTAATAATATTTTTAAACTGAATTTAATATTGAGGGTGATTATGTATAATCTCAAAGCAAAAAATATCAAATACTACTCTGCATTTTTTAAACTGATATTAATTGTTTTAATAATAATATCTTCTAATACTGTATCCTCTGGAGAGGATGAGATTAAATATCTGAATTTTAGTTTCTCTTTAACGCCTGACATCAGTACAAGTGGAATAGGAAGGGCTGAAGGGCTAAAGGGTTTGCAAATCAACGCTACTGGCAATATCGTTGAATACGATATTGCTGGGGCGCAGATTGCCGGCATCTTCAATCTTGTAGACAAGGAGTCTAGTGGGGCGCAGTTTGCTGGTATCATCAACATCTCTAAAGGAGACGTTAAAGGAGCGCAGTTTTCTGGCATCATTAACTCCACTAATGGATACCTGCATGGGACTCAGTATTCTGGCATTATTAACATAACTAAAGGAGACATAAAAGGGGCTCAGTTTGCTGGAGTTATTAACTTATCTGATAAAGATATAAAGGGCGCGCAATTTGCTGGCATTATTAACTTATCTAAAATAGATATAGCGGGGGCTCAGTTTGCTGGCATTGGAAATATCGCAAAAGGCAGCGTTACAGGTCTGCAGGCATCAGGAGTATTCAATAAGGCTGAAGATATTACAGGCGCTCAGGTAGGCATTATTAATATAGCCAAAAATGTTACAGGCGCTCAGATAGGTATAGTTAATATCTCAGATGATATAAATGGAGCGCCAATAGGATTAATAAACATAGTTAAAGACGGGCAGATTCACATAGATGTTTGGTCAAGCGAGCCGCAGCATGATGGAATGCCGCCAAATGTCAACTTTGGAGTTAAGCTCGGGAGCAAATATATTTACAGTCTTTTAGCAGTCGGGAGTCAATTCGCACCTGATCCAATTAAATGGAATTCAATATTTCCAATCTTTGGAATAGGCGGACATATCCCAATTAATTCATTTTATATCAATATTGACATATTATCTTCATTAGATACAAAAGTAAATGAATCCATTGTCAGTAACATCAAAAATTCAGACCTTATAAATAAGCTCCGCCTCAGTGCAGGCTGGCAATTTGTTGACTATCTATCCGTTTTTGCAGGAGCCTCGCTTAATGTCTCTTCATCTATAGACACTATCAAATCTACGCATATATCACCAGGTATTTTTGCAGGATTAGAGTATTAATCTTAGAACACTTGGCGAATTATTTAAAACTATTCAGATTGATTTGAAAAATATCTCTGCAAGCCAAATAGTTATTTAATTAATAACAGAAAAAGTTTATAATATGTCAAATAGATTAAATATTACAGTTCAATATCAAAGTATATTACACAACTAATTGATTATTCTATAAGCCAACCCTCTTGGAAGGCCTAAATTTAAGGAGGATTAAAAAGTGCCTGCCCCCAATTACAGAAAAACTAAAACTATGAAAGATGTCTCTTACAAAAAAATTATCTTAAAAGTACCAAAAGAATTTGCTGATGAAATCTCGGACAAAGAGATATTTGATATGGTTAATGATAAAGCGCTTACAAAAACCGAGTATTACCGAAGCCGATGCAAAGAATTTGAACAAAAATATGGAATAGATATTGATACATTTAAGAAGAAATTGGAATCAGATAAACATGAAAAAATAAATGAATGGGATGACCTGCTTATATGGGAAGGATTTGCAAGAGCCTATGTTGAATGGGAAATCAAATATAGGGAACTGCAAAAATGCGGGGTATAGATATTATCACAATTATTTTATTAGCAGTAGGATTATCAATGGATGCCTTTGCTGTATCCATTTCAAGCGGGATAATACTTATGCGTCCAACAATATATCATGCGCTAAAAATAGGGCTATTTTTTGGCGGATTTCAGGCGGTAATGCCGATTATTGGATGGTTTTTGGGACTTGGATTTAAGGGTTACTTTAGTAGTATAGCAAATTGGATAGCATTTGGACTTTTATCATTAATCGGTATTAAAATGATTTATGAGGCTGTTTATTCTAAAGATAAAGCCGTTAAAACAGAACCGACAAGATTATTCATATTATTGATGCTTTCTATTGCTACAAGTATTGATGCCCTTGTTGTAGGGGTAGGCTTTGCATTGTTATCGTCTTCAATAGTTATTCCTGTAATCATAATTGGAATTGTAACCTTTATGTTTTCATTTACAGGGGTATTTTTAGGTAAGAGATTAGGCGAATTATTTGGAAAAAAAGTAGAGATAACAGGCGGATTAATCTTAATAGGAATAGGCGTTAGAATTTTATTATGATGTTGATTAAGACTACAAGTCTGAACCGACGGTTTACGGATAGCCCTTAATGAACGCAATCGCGCCAAAATTTAATATATCTCAAAACTTTATTAAAATAAGTTCGACCACAAAATCCATTTATTTACTTTTCCTCAAAACATTCTTTATAATAAGTTATGAAAATAACAAGGTATTCAACTTCTTAGAATGAGCGCTCATTAATATGATATTTGAAATAGCGTCAAGACAGACTATTGAAAAGGGTACTATATTAAATATATCTATTGATAATGAGCATAGAAAGATTCTCTTTGCTAAGTACGTTTATGGAAGGATTGAGAGATGGATTATCAATGAAGATATGGTTATAGAGACATTACTTTTCCCTGATGAAGTGATTATTGGACATAGGGAAAGATACATTGCCCATAAGATATATTCTAACCATTTATTAAGAGCAGTTTATGAATATATTGGGGGATTTCCAGTATTGATAACTGTATATTTTCCTAATAAGATAAGATATTATAAAGGAGGCGGTAAATTTGAAGATCAAATATTCAAAAGATGCTGATATTTTATTAATTGGATTAAGGGATGGCTCTCCAAAGGATTCCATAGATTTAACAGAAGGTGTTATACTACATCTTGATAACAAGGGACTTCCTTTAGAGATTGAGTTATTAGATGCATCAAAGATAACCATGCTTGATGAGATTATCAAGGCGCCTCTTGGGCTTGCAAATATAAAAGTGGAGTGTTAAGGTATTTCAGATTTATGATTTATGATTTATGATTTATGATTTTAGATTTAAAAGCATTTTAATAAATTTTTTTTTAAATCATAATTCTAAAATGTAAAATCATAAATGCCTCACTTAAATTAATATGAAAAAGATAACTATAAAAGGAAATATCAACAACGTCCGGGTATCCTCAAGGCTCTTAGAGGATCAAATTCAACAAGCCGTTAAAGACGGAGCCAGAAATGTAACTGTCATTGCTGACGGACAGCATGGCATTGGCGGCAGGGTTTGGCCATTAAATGAGAAGGTGAAATTTGAGGTCGAAGGCGCTATCGGACAACGTCTTGGAAGCATGGGTATGTTTGGCACAGAGATTATCGCTAAAGGCAATGCCTCGGACGATGCTGGATGGATAAATTGCGGGGCAAATATTACTGTGCTTGGAGACGTCACAAATGGCGCGCATAATGCTGGGGCGCAAGGCAAATTATATGTTGCTGGAAGCGGAGGCGCCAGATGCGATACAATGACAAAGCACAATCCGCGTTTTGAACCGCTGGAATCATGGTATTTTAGAAATGTAGGAGATTCATTTGCCGAATTTAAGGCTGGCGGCATATCTGTAGTATGCGGAGTAAATCCTCGAGACCCTGAAAATATTCTCGGTTATCGTCCATGCGTTGGGATGGTTGGAGGCGTTGTTTATTTCAGAGGGCCTATTTCTGGATACAGCAAGGGTGATGTAAGGTGCGTAGACCTTACTGAAAGAGATTGGGAATGGCTTGTTACCAATATGAAGACATACCTTAATGCCATTAATAGGATGGATAATTATGGGATATTGACCAAAGATATTAGAGATTGGCAGAAACTCATAGCTTATACCCCTGCTGAAAAGGCAAAACTAAAGAAGGGATCGCTTTCAATATCAAAATTTAAGTCTGATACTTGGGATAAGGAAGTTGGCATAGGAGGCATATTTGGAGAGTTTCTTGAGCATGACCAGACGCCTCTGCCTTATATAACCACTGGCTCTCACAGGCGGAATATTCCTCTATGGAATAATGATAAATACCTGCCCCCATGCGCATTTAATTGTCCGTCAGGGATACCCTCTCATAAGAGAAATATGCTGATTAGACAAGGGAAATTGAGCGAAGCTCTTGAACTTGTGCTGTCATATAGTCCATTTCCAGCATCTGTCTGCGGCGAGATATGCCCAAATATATGTATGTCACACTGCGCAAGAGGGATTATAGATGACCCTATTAATATAAAGGAACTTGGAAGAAAATCTTTAGCAATTGATGCCCCAAATCGAGACGCCTCTACTGGCCATAAGATAGCAGTTATTGGCGGAGGTCCAGCAGGGATGTCCGCTGCATGGCAGCTGGCTATTAAGGGACACACTGTCAGTCTTTATGAGAGTGAGGACAAGATTGGCGGAAAGATAGAGTTCTGCGTACCTAAGTCAAGACTTCCAGAAGATGTCTTAAAGAAAGAGATTTCAAGATTTAGCGAGATGGGCGTTAAGTTGATACTTGGAAAAAAGATAACCTCAGAGGGATTTAAGGCTATATATAAAGAAAATGACGTAGTGATTATCGCTATTGGAACTCATCAGGCAAGAAAGATTGCATTTGAGGGTTCAAATGATGCAATAGAGGGCATAGAATTTCTCAAAGACATCAATCATGGAAAACCCCCAGACCTAAGAGGCAAAAATATTGTTGTAATTGGAGCTGGAAATGCAGGAATGGATTCAGCATGTCAGGCATTTGACTGCGGGGCGCAAGAGGTCACAGCTATTGATATTCAAAAACCTGCGAGCTTTGGTAAAGAGCAGGAAATGGCAAGGGCTAAGGGCGCTAAGATACTATTTCCTAAAACCGCAAAGAGATATGATAAACCAAACAAGACTCTTCATTTTACAGATGGTACTTCAATTGAGGCAGATGAGGTTATCTTCTCAATAGGCGAGATACCTGTCTTAGACTTTCTGCCAAAGGATATACATACTGAAAGAGGCTGGATAACGGTAAATGAAAGGAATCAGACAACAGATTTAAAGGTCTTTGCAATTGGAGATGTGGTAAAACCTGGACTTGTTACTAACGCTATAGGACAGGGCAGGAATGCGGCTAATGTAATACATGCAATGATGATGCAGTACGATTATATGCCTGAAAAAAGAGCTGCGATACCAACTGAAACCATCAAAGGGGCATATTATGACGCAGCTAGCATAACTGCGCAGTTTGAACTGGCAGCAGAGGCAAATCGCTGTATGTCATGCGGGTCTTGCAGGGATTGCCATATGTGTGAGCAGACATGTTATTATGGGGCAATCTCAAGGCGTGAAGGCGCTGATGGAGCGTTTGAATATATAGTAGATAATGAAAGATGTATAGGATGCGGTTTTTGCGCAGGGGTTTGTCCTTGCGGTGTATGGGAGATGGGGGCGTCTAATGACTAATAAAATTTTACTAATGGATGAGTTGATAACTGTAATTAATAGATTAAAGGGACAAGGCAGGAAGATTGTATTTACAAATGGCTGCTTTGATATAATACATGCGGGTCATGTAAGATGTCTAAGAGAGGCAAAGTCGCATGGCGATATTTTAATTATTGGCGTTAATTCAGACAGTTCTATCAGCGCCATAAAAAAAGGCCGTCCAATCATAAATCAGGGGCAGCGTTGTGAGGTCTTGTCAGCCTTTGACATGGTTGATTTCATAACGGTTTTTAATGAAAACACCCCTGTTGAGGCAATCAAGAAATTACACCCTGACGTAATCGTTAAAGGCGGAGACTGGAATAAAGAAGATATTGTTGGCGCAGATATTGTAAAAGAGGCGCATAGTCTGCCTTATCATGACGGACTTTCTACTACAAATATAATAGATGTTATTATTAATAAGTATTTAGGAAAGCTTGGGTCTTGAACCCAGAGATTTTGGAGGATTAATGATGGGAAGGTTTGATGATTTATTAAAATCAGCAACGAATTTTGTAGAGCAGCATAAAGGTTCTTGGAAGCATTATGATTGGATAGCATTTATGACAGAGGTCAAGAAAAAAGGCGCTGATATTAGTTATGACCTTCAAAATAATATAGGCGCTATGCTTGAGTCAATGAAGGAATATCTTAGTTATGTAACAGGTTCAGGCAAGGAAGGAAATCCGTTAAAAGAAGTGTCTGAGACCGTTGCTAATTTTATAAAAGATACAAAGGGAAAATGGGATCATACCGCATGGGAGGCTTTATTATCAGACCTCTCCAAAAAGGGAATAGACCTATCTGAAAAGGCAACCGCATACATTGGAAATCTCTTAGAATCTGCAAAGACTGTATACTTTTTAGCTCCTAAGGAAGAGAACCCTCAAGAATCTCCAAAAGAAGGGAAACCATTAGTTAAAGCTGAGGTCTCTAAGGAAGTAGTTGAGGTAAAACCAAAGGAAATTGTTGCTATTGCCACTGTAACTCCTTCAAATGAGAGCCACACAAAGTCGAGTGTCGACACCCAGAAAAGCAAAGGTAAAAAAACCAGAAAACCACAATAAGCTCAGGTAAGATTGACTATCTATGAAACTATAAAGTCTTATTTAGACTCATTTATCTTTCCAATACCAGAGGGGTTATATAATCTAAAAGGGTCGTTTGCCTCTCTGGTTTTGGCATGTATAAAAGAGAGTTTTTTGGTTATAACCCAAAGTGAGGACATTTCTCTAAATATACAAAATAATTACAATTTTTATTCATTATTTCTTCATAGGGATACAAAAGTCAAAAATCTTACCTTTTTTCCTGATGCTCTGGATTCTAAAGGTACGGCAAGACAGATAGAAATCCTTATAGATGAAGACAGGCGCGCCTCAATAACATGTTCTGTCAAAGCCTTAAAAAACCCGTTTAAAAGCGCAGAAGACCTTTGTTCTGATACCTTAACCCTTAAAAAATATGTAGAGATACAAAGACAGACTGTAATTGATTGGCTGATTAATACTGGCTACAAACAGGTATCTTTGGTAGTTGAAAAAGGTGAATTCAGCGCCCGCAATTATATAATTGATCTATTTCCCTCAAACTATGAAGACCCTCTGCGAATTGAGTTTTTTGGCGATGAGATTGATTCAATCAGGATATTTTCAGTAGATAGCCAGATGACCGTCAAGCATTTAGACGATGCAGCGCTTTTTCCTATAAAACAAGGAAACGGCAGCCATTATTTACACGAAATATTTGATTTTGATCATGTCTTTTCATTAGATAACGCTGTCAAGGACCCAGCAGATTCTATAGAAAATCTAAAGATTAAAAGGCTTTCAACTCTACCTATTGCCTCAGACCTTGCTATAGACGCAGGTTCAATAGCGCTAAGCGGATGCGGGATTCTTCACACAGACAGACCATCCATTTATGATCTTCCACTGAAAATTAAGACTATGTCAGAGGATAATCTTGTCATGATAGTCTGTCCGTCAACTGCTCAGGCAGAAAGGCTAAGGGCGGTTTTTTCTGAACAAGACATGGATATTCCGATTATACTTCCGCAGCAAATCTCAGAGACGCTTTTAAAGATTTTCATCACAATTGGAGGATTAACTGAAGGTGTATATATACCAGGATTGATAATCCTTACAGACAGGGAGATATTTGGTGAGACCCATCGCTACCGCTCAATAGAAAGGTCAAAGGCGGCAAATGTCTTAAAATCAATGGATGAATTAAATCCAAGCGATTATATAGTTCATGATATCCATGGCATAGGTGTTTTTGAAGGTCTAAGAAAAGAGGATGCTGAGGGGTTTGTTACAGATATGCTTGTCATCAGATATGCCTTTGATACAATTCTCTATCTACCAGTCTATGGAATTTCAACTATCAAGAAATACCGCTCTCAAGAAGGGATAGTTCCAACCATTGATAAGATGGGCGGAAGTTCATGGTTAAAGGTAAAGAGCAAAGTCAAGGCAAAGGTAAAGGATATTGCCTATAAGTTAATAAAATTATATGCAGAGCGCGAGATTTCAGAAGGGTTTGCATTTTCTCCTGATACTGAGATACATAGAGAGTTTGATGATTTTTTCCCATATGAGCCAACGCCTGATCAAATAAAATCAATATATGAGATAAAAGATGACATGGAATCCATTAGACCTATGGACAGATTATTATGCGGAGACGTAGGTTATGGAAAGACAGAGGTAGCAATGAGGGCGGTATTTAAGGCAGTATTTGATGGGAAACAGGCAATTGTTTTAACCCCAACTACACTTCTATGCGAGCAGCATTACATGACATTTAAGGAGAGGTTTTCAGCATTTCACACTAAGATTGATTTTATAAGCAGATTTAGAACCAGAAAAGAGATAAACGATATACTAAAGAGGCTTTCTGATGGAGAGGTAGACATAGTTATTGGAACGCATGGACTATTAAGAAAGGATTTGAATATAAAAAATCTTGGTCTATTGATAGTAGATGAGGAGCATAAATTTGGGGTTGGTCAAAAGACAAGGATTAAGGAGCTAAAAAAGGGCGTTGACTGCCTTAGTTTAAGCGCAACGCCGATTCCAAGAACCCTTCAAATGGCATTATCTGGCATATGGAATATGTCAACCATCGAGACGCCTCCAGAAGACAGGCTATCCATAAGAACATTTATATCTGTATTTAATGAGGATTTGATTAAAGAGGCAATCAGACGTGAAAAACAGCGTGGCGGACAGGTATTTTTTATACATAATAGGATAAAGGATATAGATCGGATAGCAGTTATAGTAAAGAGGCTTGCGCCAGAGGTAAGTGTAGCAATTGCCCATGGTCAGATGAATGAAGGGGAGTTAGAAGATATAATGCTTAGTTTTATGAGAGGCAGTACAGACGTGCTTGTCTCAACAACCATTATTAGTTCTGGACTTGATATACCTAGGTCAAATACGATTATTATCAACAGGGCGGATATGATAGGTCTTGCGGATTTATATCAATTACGGGGCAGAGTAGGAAGGAGCGATCTAAGGGCATACGCATATTTCTTGGTGCCATCAGAGGATGAGATGACTGAAAAGGCAAAGAAACGTCTTGCCGCTATTCAGGAATTGAGTTATTTAGGGGCAGGCCTAAGGCTTGCGATGAAGGATATGGAGATACGAGGGGCAGGGAATCTTATAGGGGCAGAGCAGTCGGGACATATTGACGCTGTAGGATTTGATACATATATGGAGATGCTTGAGGAAGAGATAGCAATCCAAAGGGGCGCGCCTCAAAAAGTCATGGTTGAGGCAGCAGTTGACCTAAAGGTAAATGCAATCCTGCCTGATGATTATATATCTGATGTGTCACTAAGACTGAGTTTTTACAGACGTATTGCCTCTACGCGCAATTTGGAGGAATTATTTAATCTAAAGGACGAGATGAGAGACAGATTTGGGAGACTTCCGCTCAGCGTTGATAATCTATTTGGGATAATGCAGCTTAGGACTATTGCCAGCGAGTTAAAGATTGCCAAGATTGAGCAGTATAAAAAGAAGGTGACAGTGAAATTTTTGGAAAATGAGGGCGTGGATTTTGATAAGGTGCTTGGGTTAAAGGATAAGGTAAAACATAAGATGAGGTTTCTGCCAGATGGATTTGAGGTCTTAACTGATGGGATAGGCGAAGATGAGATAATATCAATGATGATTGGGGTGGTTAAGTTGTGTGAAGGGTAAATTGCTGAAATATTTGAAAAAAACATAGTTGATACATTAAAATGAAAACAGGACATTTTCATTTTGGTGTTACATAAACAATATTTTTCTTGACATTTCTATAAACTCATGTTAGATTTAAAAAGTACATATTTTAGCATATTAATATTAACTAATCTATAAGATAAAAATTGAAAGGAGGTAAAACATGAGACCATAGAGGCAGCAAAAGGAGAAATTCATGAAGAAGCAGAAATTTAAACTTCAAAAAGATATTGAGTTTGTAAATGATTTGAAGAAAATGATGAATGATTGCTGTAAAGATACAAATCCAAGATCAATACAATTAGCGCGGGAGTTATTTTCAGATAAAGCAACATGGTATTTAAAACTAGCAAGTAATGGTAATAATAGTATAAACGATAAAAAAAGCTCTTAGAAGTATTTGCCGACTGTTTTAATACTATAGTTGAAAAGACTAATAAAATGAATGATAAAAAAAATAATACTTCAGAGAAAAATAAAATTAAGTAAATATATCTAACAATATCTAAATCATATATTTATTTAATCATTGTGATGTAAGGCGGATATAAAATGAATTTAGGTCAAAATATTAAATTCTACAGAATAAAATTACATATTAGCCAGAAGGATTTGGCGCAAAGAATTGGAATGTTGCCTAAACAATTAAGTTTAGTAGAAAATAATATTGTTGAACCAACTATAACTGAATTGAAAAATATTTCTGGGGTATTAAATATCCCAGTAACTTATTTCTTTATTGAAGAAATAAACAATAACAATCCAGCTTTACAGAGTATTGATAAAAAGCTCAGGAAGCTTGCTATAACAATGAGTTGTGAAGCAAGCAATTCTAAATATTAATTATTACAAATAAACCCTATGGTCTCTGATAAAACCCTGTGAATTAAAACGCAGGGTTTTATATTTTGAACAATTCGAGACTACCTCACATAAATACTTTATTTTAGGCTATATAACAACTAAATATTTGTTCAATCTTATAGATTGAACAAATGTTACTTACCCACTTGAAATTTACAAGAACCAAAAAAATTTCACAAATGGATAAAAGACATTATTGAAAGATAATTGCTGGTATAATGAATAGTCCTGCAATAAAATTAAAAACGAAATGTAAAATCCCATTTATATTTTAAAATTAGAAATTTTGTTTGTAAAATTATGACAATATATTACAATATATGTTAAAATGTCTATTGTATGTATAATATCTTTGATGAGATGGATAACAAAAGAAAATGATTGAATTTAACAATGTCTCTAAGACATATGCCTCTGTAAAGGCATTAGTTGACATTACTTTTAAGATAGAAAAAGGCGAGATGGCATTTGTTATGGGCCCAAGCGGAGCTGGCAAGTCAACGCTTCTTAGGTTGTTATATCTCTCTGATAAGGCAGATATTGGCTTTGTGTCAATAGCAGGGTTTAATATTGCTACCCTGAAAGAGACAAGTTACGCCTATCTTCGCAGAAACATCGGCTTTGTATTTCAGGACTTTAAACTTCTTAAAAACAAATCTGTATATGATAATATTGCCCTGACTCTAAGGATACGGGGGGTCATGGAAAGAGAGATCAAGGAAAAGGTTTATACAGCGCTCAAAATGGTAAATCTTAGACATAAGATTGATTGTAATCCTCTGACCCTCTCAGGTGGAGAACAGCAGCGCGTTACTATAGCAAGGGCGCTTGTCGGCGAGCCTACGGTAATGCTTGCAGATGAACCCACAGGGAATCTTGACGCAGGCAATGAGACTTCAATTATGAATATCTTTAAAGATATTAACGCTAAAGGCACTACAATCTTAGTAGCTACGCATAATGAAAATCTAGTGAAGGGAACAGGGAAACGGGCGCTTTATCTTGATAACGGCAGACTTGTCAAACAGGAGATTTCTTGATGTTTTCAATAAAGCTTGCTATCCAAAGCATTAAGCAGGAAAAAATGCTGAATCTGCTTTCGGTAATATCCATATCAATTGGCCTTTTTATACTAAGCGTAGTATTTTTGTTTGTTTATAATGTTGAGAAATTTACTCAGGAGTTACCAGAAAAATTTGCAATATCAATCTATCTAAATGATGAGGCATCTCTCACGGATAAAAGGAATATTGAAAATACCTTAAATTCAGATCCATTAGTCAAGAGTGTTGATTATATCTCTAAGGAAGCGGCTTTGATAGAACTGAAAACTACCCTTAAAAAGGCAAACTATGTATTTCAAGGCATTGATGATAACCCTTTGTTTGCATCGTTTATTGTATGGTTAAATCCTGGAAAATTTGATATTGATATTGTGAAAACCTTTATCAAAAAGATAAAACAATTAAAAGGCGTTGAGTCTGTTGAGTCAAATGAAAAGCTGCTTGAGACTATTTCCTCGTTAAAAAATGGATTGAGAGTCACTACTACTGGAATTTTATTGACCTTTGTCTGCGCTATGATATTCATTTGCTATACTACTGTAAAGATTCTTTTTTATCGTCATGGCGAGGAGATAGAGATTTACAAATTACTTGGGGCAACAAGGCTTTTTATAAGGATACCATTTTTGTTTGAAGGAGGGGCTATAGGTTTTGCAGGAGGAATAATTGCTGCTATAAGCGTGATGTTAGCTTATTATTTCTTTTCCGCAAGGTTTATAAGCATTGTCCCGATATTTTCATCAATTGCAATTCCTATGTATACAATATATATAATTCCTTTTGTAGGTCTTTTTCTTGGAATAACAGGCGCTGCCTTAGCAATTGGAAGGCTAAAGTATTGAGTGAAGCATTTATGATTTTAGATTTATGATTTTAAAATTATTTATTTAAATGCTTTTAAATCTAAAATTTCATTAATACGTCAAGGATAATATTTGAAATGAAGGAAGCATTACTATTTTATCTATATAGGTTTTTATTGGTTGTATTAATACTCTTTATTCCAGCAATATCTTTTTCAGAGCCGCCAACTCAGGAATATCAGCTTGTTCAGAAAAAAATTATGGTGAGTAAAAACAAATTAAATGAAGCCATTGAAAAGGAAAAAACTGCAATCAAAGACATCTCAAACGTAAAACAACAACTCAATAAACTTAATAAATCCATTGAAGCGCTTAGAACACAAACTGCAGAGCTAAAAAATGGCATCTATAATTCTAGGTTAAAACTTGCAAGCATATCTGTTACTTTGACTGAGCAAAGAAATCAATTAAAGAAAAAAATTCAAATACTTCAAAAATTAAGCAATCCAGCAAACCGCTCATTTATACTTATTAGCACAGAAGATTTTTATAAGATACAGCGTGTAAATAGATACATGTCAGTAATAGTTGAAGATGAATTTATTCAGATATCTAATTATTCAAAGACCTATAATGACCTTAAAGACAAGGAAAAAATCGTTAAAGATACTCTTTTAATTCAAAATAACGAATTTCATAGATTGAAAAAAATGGAAGAACATCTTATAAAACTTAAACAGGACAAACAATCTGTAATGCTTGCCTCAAAGGAAGAGCAGGCGCAATACCAAGAGGAGTTAAGAGAGCTTGAGGCAATCTCAAAGAAACTTAATGATTTAATCGGTTCTTCAAATAATAAGGTAAAATATTATGGAAAGGGTTTTAGTAAGACAAGGGGGCATCTTAACTGGCCTGTATCTGGCGAGATTGCCATACCTTATGGTTCTCAAGAAGACCCGCGTTTTAAATCGCCTATTTTCAGAAATGGGATATTTATAAAATCTGATACTGACGAAAATGTAAGAGCCATTTTTAGCGGAAAGGTGGTATTTGCAGATCAATTTAGGGGACTTGGGAATGTTGTAATCATCAATCACGGAGAGGGGTATCATTCGGTTTATGCAAATTTAAATAAAATTTCAATAAATAATGGAGATAATATTGCGGAAAAAGATATAATAGGCAAGGCTGGAGTTCCTGAACCAATAAACAGCCCTGGAATATATTTTGAAGTTAGATTTAAAGGCAAACCTATCAATCCAACTCGATGGTTGTCTAAAGGTAATACTCCATAACTTTAGTTATGGAATTAATGGAGGATTTTAAATAAATGAAGAAGCGCCATTTAATAGTTTTTTTTATTGTTATTATACTTATAGTAAGCACCTTGCATATTGGCAAATGGACGTTAGAGGCAGTAAATGCAGAGGTGGATGATTATCAGCAGCTAAAACTTTTCACAGAGGTTATTTCAATTGTTGAAAAGAATTATGTTGAAAAGGTTGAGATAAAAGACCTTATATATGGAGCAATCAAGGGAATGATTAACGCCCTTGACCCTCATTCAAGTTTCATGACCCCTGAAGTCTATAAAGAGATGCAGGTAGATACTATGGGTGAATTTGGAGGTCTTGGAATTCAGATTGGCATAAAGGAAGGGATATTAACGGTTATTGCCCCAATAGACGATACGCCTGCCCAAAAGGCTGGCATATTATCTGGTGACAAGATAATCAAGGTTGCTGGAGAATCAACTAAAAACATGTCTTTGCTGGATGCAGTCAATAAGATGCGCGGAGCATCAGGCACAAAGGTTGTACTCACTATCTATAGAACTGGATGGAAGGATACTAAGGACTTTTCAATCGTAAGGGAAATAATAAAGGTGGCAAGTATCAAACAAAAGATAATAGACGAAAACATTGGCTATGTTAAGATAACCCAGTTTCAAGATAAAACGGCATCTGATTTAGAAGAGGCTCTGACAAAACTTGAAAAGATTCAACTTACTGGTTTAATCTTAGATATGCGGAATAATCCTGGAGGGCTTCTGGTCAGCGCAGTCAGGGTAACGGAGAATTTCCTGCCTTCTAAGAAATTAGTGGTCTATATAAAAGATAGAAAAGGCACTACAAAGGAGTTTTATACACACACTAAAGACAGATTAAATGGACTTCCTATGGTAGTGCTTGTAAATCAAGGCAGCGCAAGCGCCTCTGAAATAGTAGCTGGAGCGCTTAAAGACTGGAATAGGGCTGTGCTTGTCGGAGTTACTACATTTGGCAAGGGTTCTGTCCAGAGTGTACTGCCTTTAAGCGACGGTTCTGGTCTAAGATTGACTACGGCAAGATATTACACGCCAAAGGGCATTTCAATACAAAATACTGGAATAACACCTGATATCTTAGTAAAATTAAAGATTACAAATGGAAATGCGATGCGCGTAACAAGGGAAAGAGACCTTGAAAAACATCTTGATGTTGTTGCAGCTCCTGCTGAGGATGACAGTAAAGAAGAGGAAGAGATATTGCCATATGATATTCCAGATAAAGACGACCTTCAATTACAAAGAGGCGTCGATATAATCAAGTCTTGGAAGGTAATACAAGCTATAAAGCCTGCGGCGTAATGCAGAGAAAAGGATAAAGAAAAGGAATTCACCACAGAGGCGCAGAGTACACAGAGGAAGATAAGAAAAAAATAAAATCATTATTAAATCTTTTCTCTGCGCTCTCTGCGCCTCTGTGGTGAATAGTTTTTTTGTTTTAGCTTTTGTTGTGAACTCTTATATAATTTATGTCACGGATAATATTTGACATTGAGACTGTTGGTAAGGATTTTAGGGAGCTGCCTCCAGAGATTGCTGAGAATTTCCTGAAATGGATAGACTCTAAAGAAGAGATAGCTGCAATTGCCCAGAGTCTGTCTTTTTATCCTCATACAGCAGAGATTGTGGCAATTGGTCTGATCAATCCAGATACTAAGAGAGGAGCGGTTTTCTTTCAATCTGATAATGCGGATATTGCGCCATTAGAAGAAAATGGAATATCGTATAAACCATCGACTGAAAAGGGGATATTAATAGATTTTTGGGATACAATCAGTAAATATGATACGATAGTCACATTTAATGGAAGGGCATTTGACTGTCCATTTATCTTAACCCGCACTGCGATACATCAATTAACGCCAACTAAAGAAATTATGCCAAACCGCTATTCAAACCAACACATAGACCTCTTTGATCAGTTGTCGCTTTATGGAGCGCAGAGGAAGAAGTTTAGTCTTGATATATGGTGCAGAACCCTTGGCATTAAAAGTCCTAAATCAGAAGGGGTTACAGGGTATGATGTCAAGAGACTTTTTAAAGAAGGCAAATTTCTTGAGATTGCCAAATATTGCGCAGGCGACCTTTGGGCAACGCGTGAATTATTGATAAAATGGGAAAGTCATATGCGGTTTAAATGAATAGTGAAAAAAATTCATCACAGAGACGCAGAGAAAAGGAAATGTTTTCACCGCAGAGACGCAGGCTCTAACTATAATCTATTATAAAAAAAAGGGCAATCACGCAGGATTGCCCTTATACAGTAAATATAATTTTGATGCCTTTGATGTTACTCTGTTGGAGGCATTTCTACATAGCTTCCGCCCTTGTAGGAATATACAAGAGTACCAGCATCCATTAATTCTCTAAGCGCTGCCTTGGCATTATCCTTAGTTGCGCCAGGATGAATCTCTACAATCTTTTTAAAGACATCTCCGGGCTTTAATTTCTTTTTGCCCATAGATTCTTCAATTAAAGCAACAATTTCTTTTTTTATGCTTTCAATATCCATACATCCCCCTTCTAATAAATAATATAAATTTTGTAGGGGCTATCCTTGTGGCTGCCCTTTTTAATCAGGGCAGGCATTTATTACAAATCAGCCTGCCCCTACAAATAATATTAAACTCTAATTACCATTTAAACGAAGAAGTTGTTCTATAGGTCTCACGAGCAAAGGTAAAGTCATCAATATGCTGAGTTCTAAATTCAAACCCAGTCAATGAGAAGAACTTTTCCCAGCCGATTCTCTCGACCCATTCGCCGACTCTCTCGTGTTTCTTAGCTCCAGCCTTGTAGGTATCAATGATTACCTTAACTGCAGCTACAACCTCTGGCCACCTTGGCGGGTTGTTAGGAATCCAAGGAATAGCAAGTTTTGAGAATTTTGGATTTGATCTAAGGTTTGCAACCTTGCCGCCTACAACAATTGCTATACCATCATTAACAGGGTCAGCAATAGGCATTGAAGGACAAACTGAATAGCAGTTACCGCAGTACATGCACTTTTCAAGTTTGATCTTAACGCTCTTTGTCTTAGGATCTGGGCTTATCGCTGTTGTTGGGCATGAAGAAATTGTGGAAGGAATCTCACACTGGTTCTTCATAGTATCTGGATTTATCCTTGGAGGCGTCTTATGAACTCCAACAAGGGCGATATCTGAACAGTGAACAGCTCCGCACATATTAACGCAGCATGCAACTGCTATTCTAACTCTTGCTGGAAGAGTTGTCTTTGTGAAATAGTCTGCAAACTCGTCCATCATTGCCTTGACCAGACCAGATGCGTCTGTGGCAGCGCTATGACAATGAATCCATCCCTGAGTATGGACTATGTTGCTGATACCATCGCCAATACCGCCTATCATATGTCCGCGTTTCTTTAGATCATCCATTAAAGGCTTAACCTTGCTTTCAGCATCTACCATAAACTCTACATTGTTTCTGGTTGTGAAGCGAAGATGTCCGCCGCAGTGTTTATCAGCTATATCGCAAAACTCAAATATTGTGGTTGTAGATAAAAGTCTTGGAGATGCAATCCTTACTGTCCAAACCTTGTCTCCACTCTTTGCTGTATGTACCATATGACCATGGCTTAAGATTTCGTGATGACTCCACTGCCCATAGTTTTTCTTGATTACAGGCGGCAGAAATTTATCATAATGCGGTGGTCCTATATCTGTTTGTCTCTGTGGTAATTCTGACATTTGTACCTCCTAATATATAGCTACGCTATATGAATAATATTTTAGTAGGCAAGGGCTTGCAGCCCTTTTCATCTACTGGTTCCCGCAGAAGCTAAAAATATAATATGGTTTGAACCAATATTATAATACGGGTCTTTTTTATAATTCAGGTTTATATTTCCTGAACACTGGGTATTAATATGCCCATTATTATCGTATAATATCTGACTCGTCCCAGAAGAAGAATGGATCGCGCCTTGGTTCTTTTACCATAGCTGGATGCGGTGTTAGACCTACACCTTTTAAGAATGTTGGGAAACCCATTCTCTCGATAAGTTCGCCAATTCTTTCACGGTTTTTACCATGCTCATCCCACCATTCCCATATCTTGCCTACTAGATCATAGAATTCTTCATAAGGCGGTTCTAATTTAATAAATGGCACTATTACCCATGACATAAGGGCTCCAGTTACAATCGGCGCCTTAGCTCCGACCAGAATAGTTGCTCCTCTTTCAGGACCTGGGCTTAATGCTGTTGTCATCTGAGCTATGCAGTGCATACATCTATTGCAATTTGAATTATCAATGCTGAGTTTTCCGCCTGTATAGGTCATGCAGCCTGTTGGACACATATCGATAACTTCAGTTTGAATGTTCATTGTCTTTGATAATTTTGCGACTTCATCCTGCTTGATTCCAATATCACCCTTCCATGTGCCGATAATAGACATATCAGCGCGAGCTATTGCGGCAATACAGTCAACCGCGCATCCTGCTACCTTAAATTTGAATTTATAAGGGAATGCAGGTCTGTGCATTTCATCTTGGAAGTGATGGGTAATATCATGTGTCAGAGCCATTGTGTCAATACATGCCCACTCACAGCGAGACTTTCCAAGACAGCAGCTTGGGGTTCTCATTGCAGAGCCTGAACCGCCTAGATCCCAGCCTCTGGATGAAAGCTCGGCAAATATCGGCTCAAGGCTTTCTGTGTTGGTTCCTAATAATACCATGTCGCCAGTTGAACCGTGCATATTTGTAAGACCGCTGCCATATTTGTCCCATATGGTCATGATCTCTCTTAATGCCGCGCTGGAGTAATAAAATCCTGAAGGCTGATTAATTCTGACTGTGTGAAAATGCGCTACTCCAGGAAATTTATCTGGAATGTCAGAATATCTGCCGATAACTCCACCGCCGTATCCTCTTACGCCTACGATTCCGCCATGCTTCCAGTGAGTCAGCTTTTCTTTGTAAGACAGCTCTAAAAGTCCGAGTAAATCACGCGCATATTCGGTCTTTTCAGCAGCTTTTTCCATTTCAATAACAAAGCTTGGGAACTCACCCTTTTTCAATTCATCAAGCAAGGGTGTTGCATACTTTTTTCCCATTTGGTCCTCCTTATAGGATTAAATTAACTAATGCCTTCATAGATTAGGCAATGTATTAAAATTCTTATTTTCAGTCTAAATAAATACTTATTAACCATTTAAAAATATATTATACGTATCAATTTATATTATGTCAAGGATAAATAGTTTTAAAACCGCAATAGCCTCTACACGTTATTTTCAAACTAAATGTTTTTATAAATATAACTTGACTTTTATTAATAATCTTTGTAAGATTAATTGGCGGGTATGAAACCTGTCTATGTAATACAGAAGTATTTTTTCACCCTCTCAATAAATTCTATACATGAAGTATAAACTTTAATTATAAAAAAAATCAATCAAAGCCACGAAGGCAATTATGCTTAGAAGGTTAAATGCACATTCCAGATGGTTATTTAAGTCCACAGACTTATGTCCCTCTTTACGGGGTATCTTTTGTATTTTGGTCATTAGCCCTTAAAAAGATGAAGAAAGAGCTTTCAATAAAACACATTCCATATCTGTCTATGGCATCGGCATTCTCTTTTTTAATTATGATGTTTAATATTCCTATACCAGGCGGCACATCAGGACATGCAGTCGGGTCTGGAATTATCGCTATATTGCTTGGTCCATGGACTGCTGTAATAGCAGTTTCAGTCTCTCTGATAATCCAAGCCATCGTATTTGGCGATGGAGGCATTACAGCAATAGGCGCAAATTGCTTTAATATGGCAGTGGTCATGCCATTTATTTCATATTGGGTGTTTAAACTTATTAGAGGCAGGTCGCTTGACTCTTCAAGATTATCTATTGCAGCATTTTTTTCAGGCTATATTGGATTATCTTTAGCTGCAGTTATTACAGGAATTGAATTTGGGATTCAGCCTATGATTGCTAGTATTGACGGCAGAGCGCTTTATGCCCCTTATCCGCTATCTGTGGCTCTGCCTGCTATGGTCTTAGAACATATGCTTTTTTTTGGAGTTATAGAGGGCATAGTTACAGTTTTATTATTTAGGTATTTCGCAAAGAATGAATACGATTTGATATATGCGCTAAAAACTAGTTAAAAGTGAAAAACACTTAATAATATTATTTTGTTTAAATGCTTTCAACTATTAGTTTTTCACTTTTAACTTTTCACTAGTTTTATAGATAAAGGAGTCATAAATATTATGAAATCTCAAAAAAAACTCTGGATAGGTCTTTTTATAATGATGCTGCTCACACCGCTTGGCATTATTGTTCCTAAAATATTCAATGCTCAGGGCGCATGGGGTGAATGGAAACCTGAAGAACTTGCAAGTCAAGTTGGGTATGTCCCTGAAAAATTATTGAAATTAACAGGCATTTGGCATCCCCTGGCGCCTGATTACAGCTTTGGCGGAGCAACACTTACATCTCAGGTAATTTCTTATGTAATATCTGGACTTATCGGTATAATATTAATTGCGTTTATAATATATATTGTTTCAAGGTTTATTAAGAGATAAATAAAAAAAAGGAATTCACCGTAGGGGCGTATGCAATACGCCCCTACATTGAATAGTTTTTACTATTGAGCCTCTTGCAAAAGTAATAAAAAAGCATATTAAAAAGAAAAGGAATTCAGCGCAGAGGCGCAGAGTCGTAGGGGCAGGTCTTGTGCCTGCCCTGTTATTAGTGGTAACCGTGTTGATTGCTCTGTAACGAAATTAAAGAAAGGGCAGGCACAAGACCTGCCCCTACGTCTATAGGGACAAGCAAGTTATTTTTGTAAATACTTTTGCAAGAGGCTCTATTATAAAAAATGAAAAATAATATTCCAGCATTTTTACTGCAAAGCGCAACGTCTGATACCAATAGTTTTGGTAGAGGCAGGGTTAAAACATCCTTTATAGATAAGGGCATACATCATGCTGCTCAAATCATTCAGACAGGATATGTACAATGGGAGAGCGCCTCAAAGGATAACTTATTTCAAGGCATTGATGCTAGGATAAAGGTTATAACTCTTTTATTTTACATAATCATCGTAAGCCTAAAAAAAGATATTATGTCAGAGGCTTTAATAGGAGTCTTTGTTTTTATTTTGACGATTATTGGGCGTCTTAATGTCCTTAGTTTTTATAAGAGGGTTATATTTTTTAGTTTTATCTTTGGGTTTATAGCTGCCTTACCATCTGCCTTTAATATTATAATAAGTGGAGAGATAATCTTTCCGATAATTCACCTCTCTAAGGCTCATCATATTTGGATATATCAGATACCTAAAGACATAGGGCTGACTAGTGTAGGGATAACAGCTGTCACAATGCTTACATTAAGGTGTATGAACTCTATGTCTCTAACGTTATTTGTTTTATCTACAACAACATTCCCAGAGATTATTAAGGCATTAAAGGTGATGAGGGTTCCTGACGCAGTCCTGATGATCATAACCTTATCGTATAAATATATATTTATATTTGCAAAGATTGTTGAAGATATGCACTTGGCTAAAAAGAGCAGATTAATAGAGCAGTTAAGCCTTGCTGAGGGCAGAAGCTGGGTCTCAGGCAGGATAGCTTATATATTTAAAAAGACCACGCTGCGCTGCGAAGAGATTATTAAGGCGATGTTAAGCAGAGGTTTTTCTGATAATATAAAAATATACGGCTTAAAGAAACTATGCGCAAGGGATTGGACTACTGGCGCTATTTTTTTGATAATAGGGATAGTATTTTTATGGATTTAAGATTTATGATTTAAAAAAAACATAAAAGCTTTTCTTGAATGCTTTTAAATCATAAATCATAAATCATAAATTTCTTCATTTAAGGTGATTTGATTGGAAGATATTATACGTCTTGAACAGATATGTTACAGCTATTACGGCAGGATTCCAGCTGTCAGCAATATAAGTCTTGCTATCAAAAAAGGTGAAAGATTTGCGATTATCGGCACAAATGGCAGCGGTAAATCTACTCTTTTACAGATTATGAATGGTTTGATACAACAAACTTCTGGGACATATCACTTCAAAAACAAAGAGGTATCAGAGAAGACCTTGAGAGATAAGGGATTTTTGCGATTTTTCAGAGAAAAGGTTGGTTATGTATTTCAGGATTCAGATATTCAACTCTTTTGTCCAACAGTCTTAGATGAACTGCTCTATGGACCGATGCAATTAGAAATCAACGAAGAAGAAGCCTTAAACAGGGCATATGAGGTCATGAAGATGCTGCAGATAGAGCCGATTAAAGACAGGCCTTCATATATGCTTTCAGGTGGAGAGAAAAAAAAGGTAGCCATTGGTTCTGCGCTAACTATGAACCCAGATGTCCTGCTATTAGATGAGCCTACAAACGGTCTTGACCCAAGGACTCAATGTTTCCTTGTTGAACTAATGCTTACACTAAGCGATGCAGGTAAAACCCTTATCATTGCTACGCATGATCTAACTTTAGTCGATGAACTTCAAGCAAGAGTTGCCCTTTTATCAGAAGAGCATAAGATAGAGAAGATTGGCGAGTCTGACGAGATTCTAAAAGACGTTGACCTGCTTTTAAGGGTAAATCTTATCCATGAACATATTCATTTTCATGGGAATATTCATCACCGACATATTCTCACGCAGAATCTTTCTCATAAACATTCTTAATGGCCTTTGCCATTTTCTATTATAATATATTGTTATGCTAAAATACATGATCAGACCCCAACCTTGTTTTCTATATCCCCCACACCTCTATCATTTTCCCTGAAAATAAAAATGTAAAATGCTAAAATACAAGACCTGACCCTATCATTTTCACAATTTAATTATAGATAAGACAATATGCCCATAACTTCAAGTAATATTTATCGCAATATTCTTTTAACCATTGAAGATATTTTATATAGTCCTCGTTATTCTCAAAGACATTTTGCCTATAATTTCCTCTTTGTGTTATATGGTGAGGATATCCTATAGCAACAGCGCGTGATATTCTTGGTATTTATAATATTACTGTTATATCTTTTGGTTTGTCAATTTAAATGGTCGCTGTCCCTATTTAATTACTCCCTATTTAATTACTCTCTTTCCATTTTACACCTCCATCTCTATTATACAAATTATGAAGTGTGTCTAAAATATCGGGGGAAGATCAAATAGATTAAATCTTTCATGTAAAACAGCTAAATGATTTGTCATAAATCTCCTATAATTTGAATCATTAGTTAAATGTAACCTGCATAATCTTAATGAACTATTTTGTATTATGGTAATAAAATATTTATTCTCATACCTCCTATAAACATTATAAATCATGGAGAAACAATAAGTAATCAATACAACTATGTATTTTTTGTAGTCAAAATCCCTACAAAGTATCAGTATATTCCCTTATTGCATTAATAAAAAGGATTATATTAGTTTTTTAGGTTTATTTAAACAAATGTAAATGTTATAATAACCTTATGGAAGATACATTTGAAATAACCAATTCGATAATAAGATTTCAAACCATCCTTAAGAATAATTCTGATGCCTCTAAAACAGAAAAAGTTAAGTCATACCTAAAAAGCCCTTATAAATTTTATGGCGTCAGCGTACCCTTTACAGATAAAATAGCAAAAGAATTCATCAAGGAAAATAAGAATCTGCATGTACCTGAGCTAATTGAATTAATAAAACAATTATGGGGTTCCTCTTATCATGAAGAAAAAACCCTCTCCCTTAAATTGTTACGTATCATAGACATCCAAGATATGGGTTTACTTGAAGAATTGCTTGAAGAGTCAAAGGGTTGGGATCATGTTGATGAAATTTCAATTCATCTTGTTGGCAGTCTTATAATGAAGAATAATGAATACCTAAATTATCTTAGGAAATGGAGTGTTTTAGATAATTTTTGGATGCGCAGGGCTTCATTAATTTCTCAGATTCTGCCTTTTAGGCATGGTTTAGGCGATAGATTACTATTTTATGCTCTTGCCTCTCAAATGATAGAAGAAAAAGAGTTTTTTATTAGAAAGGCTATTGGCTGGACTTTAAGGGAATTGTCTAAATCCTATCCTGACGAGGTATTTGATTATCTTATTAAAGTTAAAGACAAGGCATCAGGGCTGACTCTAAGAGAAGGTTCAAAGAGATTGCCACAAAAATATCAAACAATTCTTCTCGCCAAACAGTAAGGCGCTGAGCAAAAATAAGTTGCTCAATTTGGTTAGAATTTTTAAACGGCTTCAAGGCTGCGTTGGGCGCATAGCTGGCTATGTAACCGCCGAACAACGCAGAAGACGGATAAAAAGGCAAGCAAAGTGAGCAAGTTATTTTTGCTCAGCGCCTAATCTCACCTATGACTGTCATTAGATTTGCGTGTCAAACCAATTTTTTTCAAATATGTTTTGAAAATATAAGAAGAATACCATTGATTATTGAAAAAAATTTGATTATAAGTATGTTACAATTATAATTATGAAGCAATATATTATAAAAAAAGACGATTCATCTTCTAATAAACAATATCTGATAAACTATAAAGAAGAGCTTAATCCTGCTCAATATGATGCGGTTACGCATATTAACGGGCCTCTGCTGGTTATTGCTGGCGCAGGGAGCGGAAAGACCCGCACTCTTGTTTACAGGGTCTCGTATCTTATTGAAAATGAGATTGCGCCACAATCTATTTTGCTTCTCACATTCACAAGAAAATCTGCTTCAGAGATGATGCGCCGCGCAAGCGTTGTTTTAGATAACAGATGCCTATCTGTCTCTGGCGGAACATTTCATTCATTTGCAAATCTTACGCTTAGAAGATATGCGCCTCTTATAGGCTTGCGAAATAACTTCACGATTACCGACCGTTCTGACGCAGAAGGCATCATCAGCCTAATCAGAACAGAACTTGGCTTTGCAAAAAAAGATAAACTCTTTCCTAAAAAAAGCGCAATCCTTAATATAATCTCTAAATCCATAAACACCTATACATCTATTGAAGATATTATTTATAAAGATTATCCAAAATATGATGAGGTGGGCGTTGATATTTTAGCGATATCAAACCGTTATAAACAATATAAATTTGAAAAATCTATACTTGATTATGATGACCTTTTGATTTATCTTAAACAACTTTTGATTGAACAAGCTGAAGTTAGAATTCGTCTGTCAAGACATTATAAATATATCATGATTGATGAATATCAAGACACTAATAGAATTCAAGCGGATATTACCTCGTTGCTTGCGTCTGAGCATGGAAATGTTATGGCAGTTGGCGATGATTCCCAAAGCATTTATTCCTTTAGAGGCGCTAATTTTAGAAATATTTTGGACTTTCCAACAATATTTTCAGACTGTAAAATTACCACCCTTGAACAGAATTACCGCAGCACATCTCCAATCCTAAGACTGACAAATGAAATCATCGCAAATACTTCTGAGAAATACTCAAAGGTACTATTCACTAAGATAACTGGCTCTCAAAAACCAGTCTATATTCAGACATCTAATGAATATGAACAGGCTGCCTTTATCGCGCAAAGGATTTTAGAGCTGCGGCAAGTTGGAATTAATCTCAATGATATAGCGGTACTTTTTAGATCAGGTTCTCACTCAAATATTCTGGAGATCAAACTATCTAATGATAACATCCCATTTGTAAAATATGGAGGTATGAAATTTACGGAGGCCTCCCATATCAAAGATGTTGTCGCCTTTTTAAGAATAATTTTTAATCCTATGGACGCAATCAGCTGGCATAGAATCTTGTTATTACATGATGGAATAGGCGCAAAATCTGCAGATAATATTATTAAGGAAATCATCAAGGATAATATAGGGCATAATGGTTTATTATCTCCAAGTTTATCTGCAAAAAAATTTCGGATTGAACTTGAAAAACTATATCAATTTATAGACGCCTTTCAACTCGTTGAGATTAATCCTTCTGATGCAATTTTGGCTGTCCAGAAATATTATTCTCCTATCCTTGAAAAAAACTATGATGACCCTGAAAAAAGGATAAATGACCTTGACTCACTAATTAAGATTGCAGAGAGATATAATAATATTGAACAATTTTTATCAGATATCTCCCTTGAGCCTCCAGATAATACTATAAACAATAATAACGAAAGATTGGTTTTATCAACTATACATTCAGCAAAAGGGCTTGAGTGGAATACTGTATTTGTAATTCATCTTGTGGAGGGTTATTTCCCAAGTATCTATAACTTAGGAAATTCTAAAGAACTAGATGAAGAACGCAGACTTTTTTATGTTGCCTGCACAAGGGCAAAGGAAAATCTATATCTGCTCTCGCCAGAGATAGAATACAGGCGTTATAATTATACAGAATCCTCATCAACCTCAAGATTTATCACAGAGATAGATACTTTTAATGAACTATCAGAACAATGGGCATTGAACTCATGATCAATGAGTGAATCACTTTGAGTCTTTAGGCGATGAGCAAAAATAACTTACTCACTTTGCTTGCCTTTTTATCCGTCTTCTGCGTTGTTCGGCGGTTACATAGCCAGCTATGCGCCCAACGCAGCCTTGAAGCCGTTTAAAAATTCTAACCA